>Ga0256405_10000080_pt1 | contig 282090 bp, 228 predicted proteins | sample RumenRJG_02DNA_FD_189096 | JGI IMG/M metagenome (GOLD analysis project Ga0256405, IMG submission 189096) | Bovine rumen microbial communities from Lethbridge, Alberta, Canada - RJG_02 | ecosystem: Host-associated > Mammals > Digestive system > Stomach > Rumen | place: Canada: Alberta...
TATATGTAACAATCATACCGGCTTCCTAGCGTTCAGAATGTTTTCTGCTGTCTGCTGTGGTGTTTGGTTGGAATTGTCCAACCAAAAGCCGATCCGTGGTGTTGTCTGCATTTTACTAAATACAAAGTTGTTTAACTCCCCGATTCTATCTTTTTCATAGTGTCTTCTAAAATTACCTCTCGCAATTCTGTAAGCCAAGAGGAAAACGCTACTGTATCGAATGCGTAGGTCTTGTTGAGTTCAAACTCATTTTCAGACCAAGTATCAAGTGGCGATTCATTATGCTGAATCAAGGCTTCTAGTTTATCCAGTGATTTATAAAGCTTAGCTTCCTTAGTTTCTTGTGCATCCATTTCTTTATAAAGTGCCGCTATGTCTTCAGATAATTCTGCAGGAAGCGTTTTTACCCACTGATTTAATAATGAATCTTCAACTTCTCTATCAGAGTCAGTCTTTACAAAAGTTGGAATATCGCCTGTAAAGCACTCGCCAAGATCATGTATAAGGCACATATCAACTACCTTATTTATATCTATATCTTTAAATTCGTGTCTTAACAAAAAAGCCATAAGCGAAATACGCCAACTATGTTCAGCTACGCTTTCTGTCCTGCGTTTTGTTGTTGTGCAATGTCTTGGGGTATCTTTTAGCCTTTCCGCAACATGCAATATTTCCAAATACTCTCTAGCATCCATAGTTATCCTCTCATTCGTTGTGCCTGTCCTACAAACGTCGATTCGCTTATTTCATTATCCTGGAATATAATTATATACCAATTTTATCATAATTCTTGACGAAATCAATGGGATTAGGTATAGTCAAAACGAGTTGGACAACGGTAATCTTACCGCCATACAGCTCCTCAATTATCTTAGGATATCTTATTTACAGAAAAACTTTCACACACTCAATTTAGAAAGGCTTCAAATTCTGAATCCGAATTCAAAATGTTAGAATTTGCAATCTATGCTTATACTGAACATACAGAAACAGATTTTCTATTCTGTAAAGAACAATATGATGAGATATTAAAACGGCTGCCCTCTAAAGGACAAATTGTATTTTACATAAAACAAAGTAGCCTTAGAAGATACAATCCTTATAGATGGTGTGAAATAATAGCAATATCTGATAATAAAATATATAATATCGTTTATTCAGAGGATGATTATGGTAATTTAGTACTATCAGAAATATAATAAATACTCAGCTGAGGATTGTCCAAATAGAGGTCTCCTCTTTTTATACGTTATACTGAACTTTATTTATTCTATATATAATATATTTATATCCCCAACTTATGAACTTTTTACAAATCAGAATAATAGCAATAATGTACATATATTATGGAAGATATTATTCTAATTATGAAAAGTTCATTCTATAATAAAGTTCATTTATTCATAAACGAACGATACCCCCTTTCACCTTATTGTATAAGGCTTTAGGGGGTATATAGTATAAAGTTCATTTAAAATAAGTTATATTAAGAGCTAGAACCAAATATATTTAAATATGGAAACTCTGCCGATAAAGGAAACTCTGCCGAAAATTTGTATCATAAATGTATCTTTACTTTAGTATACCATAAATTTATTATGTTAACAAGCATGAATAAATTTGAACCGACGAAAAAATATTCATTTTTCGCCGGTTCATTTTTTTAATTATTCAGATCATTGGAGGGATCTGATAAATTACGATTTTATCCAGTTATAATCAGATTATTTTGCAGATCTGATAACTATATATTTCTTGGGTTTCAATACTGCCTTACCGCTTATCTCATCTCCGCTATTCATATCTGTTCCTGAAATATTATCTACCTCAATAGTATCATCTGATATATTCAGGTAGAATTCGTACTTATACTCTTCTCCGTATCTTACATGATATTCTGTTCCGGCAGGTAATTTCTTTATTTCTATACCCGATTCATCAATCAGACACTTGAAGAAATCGCACATTTCGCTTATATCGCATCTTGCCGCCTGATAATACGCTCTTCCACTACCGTGTTTCTTTACTGTCATTGCAGGTGTTTCGGAATAAAAATCATCTTTATATGTTCCTATTATATCCGCACCAATAACACGCAATATTTCAGCATAATCCTTTACAGTCATCGTTTTTCCGTACTTACTGTCGGAAATAACAATCTCATTTCTATCAGATGAATATAATGTATCAATTTCTGTATTTATTATTCCGAAAAGATCTGTAAGTCCTTCGCCCGGAAAACCGCCGAGATTGCAAAGGCATGTTTCATTTACATATCCGGTAATATAGGTTGCAAGAAGGATTCCTCCATTCTCAACAAATGTCCTTAATCTGTCTGCAACACCCGGTTTCAGCATATATAGCATTGGTGCAATCAGGAGCTTATAATCAGAAAAATCGTCCTCCATTGATATAACATCCGCTTCAACGCCGAATTCCATAAGCTTCCGCCAATAGCTGAAACATGTCTTATCATAATTCTTTGTATGTCTGCTGAATGCCTGAGCGCCGTCTACAGCCCACCAGTTTTCCCAGTCAAATATGACAGCCGCCTGATTATGCATTATAGAACCTTCAACTTCATGAAGTCTCCTAAGCATTTCTCCGGTTTCTGAAACCTCTCTGAATATCCTTGTCTCATTAGTACCGACATGGTCAATCAGAGCCCCGTGATGCTGTTCAGCCGAACCTCTGGACTTCCTTATCTGGAAGTATTGAACAGAGTCAGATCCTGATGCAACTGTCTGAAGTGCAAACTGTTCATGAACTCCCGGTCGTTTCACTTTATTATATTCCATCCAGTTTACAAGACCCGGTGCACTTTCCATCAAAAGGAAAGGCGTATCCTTCTTCATGCTCCTCATAATTGCATTGTCAAATGCGGCAAGAAGCATCGTGTCAGCATAGGTTTCCTCATCGTTATGAAATGCAGGATAACTATCCCAGGAAATTACATCGAGCTGTTTTGCAAGAACCCTGTAATCAATCCCGTAAAATCTTGACATAAAGTTCGTAGTAATCGGAACATTTTTATTCTTTGATGCCTGCTTGATTGAATCAATCTCCGTTGAAATGTAATCAGAATAATTCCATGTAGTGAATCTCTTCCAGTCAAGATTCATTCCATTTATCGCAAACTGACCATTTGTATACGGCGGTTCAATCTCATTAAAATCAGAATATTTAGCACTCCAGAAAGATGTCCACCATGCATGGTTAAGTTCATTTATATCATTGTGATATTTTTCTTTCAGAAAATCTATGAACCTTTCCTTGCAGTTGTCACAGAAACATTCACCGCCGAACTCATTTGATATATGCCAAGCAAGAAGTCCCGGATGATCACTGAAGTTTTCCGCAAGCTTCGAGTTGATGATTCTCACTTTATCTCTGAATACCATTGACGAAAGACAATGATTATGTCTGAATCCATGACGATTTCTATGTCCCATACCGTCTACACGCATAACCTCCGGATATTTGAGGTCCATCCACACAGGACGAGCTCCTGACGGTGTGGCAAGTATTGTATAAATTCCGTTATCATATAGTTCGTCCATGACTTTTTTAAGCCACTCAAACGAGAACTCACCTTCCTTAGGCTCATACGCTGCCCATGAGAAAACTCCCAGAGTAGCTTCATTTATTCCGGCCTGCTTCATCAATTCAATATCCTTCTTGAAAATGTCAGGATAATCAAGCCATTGATCCGGATTATAATCTCCACCATGAAGAAGCATATTGATCGGTTTACCAAAAATATATTTACTCATTACAGCCCCATTAATAATTCTTTATTCCATTTATATACTATCTTTTCAGCTATTGAATCAGCAGCTTCAATATTTTCCATTGCAGTTATGATAGCAAGTGCAAATTCTATAGCAGTTCCGGCACCTTTACTTGTAATTATATGATCGTCTATTATCGCATTTATCTCATTATAATTCTCTTTAAGTACTGCTCCACCATCTATGAGCTTCTGAATAAGATCAGGTGAAGGATAACAAACTGCCTTACGATCTTTAAGTATTCCATTATCTGCAAGCACAGTCGGTGCAGCACAGATTGCAGCAACATACTTATCCGGATTTTCATTATAGCTCTTGATAATTTCGCATACTCTTCCGCTGTTTCCGAGATTCTGCGTACCTTTAGCTCCACCCGGCAGGATAACAACATCATATCCATCCTTGTTAATCAGCTCATTGATCGTCATATCAGCCTTAACAGGAATATTATGAGCTCCGTTAACAAGAGGCTCATCATTTATCGATACAGTTGTAACATCAAACCCGGCACGTCTGAGAAGGTCTATAGGTGTAATTGCTTCAACTTCTTCAAATCCTTCTGCAAGAAAGATTATTGCTCTTTTAATAATACTCATTTTTATACCTCCACAAAATTTTTTACCACAGGTTTATGGGCTGAAATAGGAACGAGTCCTGTCGATTCATTAAAAATCAAGCCCACCCCTGTGGTAAATAATCATCAATATATTATAATCTTCCGGCGATGTCTTTAAGAAGCTCTGCCGTACCATCAGGTCCAAATAAAGAACTGTCGATCATCATATCATAGCTTTCACTCTTACCCCATTTATATGAAGTATAGAAGTTAAAATATGATGCTCTTGCTTTATCTTCTTTGGTTATCTGATCACGTGCCTGCTTATCGCTCAGATTAAATCTCTTCATAACAGTATCAATACGAACATCAAGAGGTGCATAAATAAATACGCTGAGAACATTTTCATATTCTCTAAGTACGTAATTCGAACATCTTCCGATGATCACGCATGATTCACGTTCAGCTATAGCTTTAATCGTATCATATGTTGCCATAAAAGCCTTCTGATTAAGACTTATTCCATAGCTTTGTTTATTGTCAAAAGAAAGATAAGAATAAGGATCCATAACAACAGAATATAAGAAACTGTTAGTAGGTTTTTCATCCATATTGTCGAGAAAGTCTTCCCACATTCCGGACTGCTTGGCAGCTTCCTTGATAAGCTGCTTGTCATAGCATTTTACACCCATTAATTCTGCGAGCTTTTCTCCTATAAGTCTTCCGTTGCTTCCGAATTGACGTCCGATAGTTACAATCGTGTTTGCCATAGTACCCCTCCTATTACATCAATCGTCCCATTAGTTTCTCAGCTCTCCCTCATTTATTATAACAAATAATAAATTCAATTTCATTAGTTGCGGAAAATTACCTTACATAAATCTCATGCATTTGCTGCAATTAATCATCCCATATATTTGCGCCGTATTTATTGGCAATCGAATTAAATTTATCCAGATTGCTATTCACGCTGTTTTCAAGCTTGATCTGCTGCTCCATATGTGCCTGTTCATTTACCATAGCATTATATTCCATGGTAAGCAGCGTCTGCTCAATAGCAATATATGTTTCATCCTTCTCAAACTTTGTCTTTACATATATTTTTCCATCTCGTTCACCGAGTTCTTTCTTAAAACGTTTATCCTTGTTTTCAAAATTAAGAGTTCCCGTAAAGAGATCTCCAAGATCATGGCTCGGTACAATGCTGATAAATTCAGCACCGGGGAAGTCAGAAGGTTTGAACTTTGAAACAGGTGAAAGTTCTATTACGATAAACTTTCTGATTCCAAGATCATATAATGGTCTGATAGGAATATTATCATTAATACCGCCATCCAGATATCTGTCCGTTCCGATTCTCACAGGACTGTAAATGTACGGAAGCGCAGTAGATGCAAGCATATAGCTTCTGATATCATCATCTGTAGCACCATTAAACATGAAATATCTGGCGGTACAGCCATAAGTCGGATCAAGTTCACTGAAGTTTGCCGCACATTTTGAAGTTCCGCAAAACAGAACTCTTTTCTCATTTCTAATATCATTATAATCGAGATATTTCTCGATAAGATTATTCATCTCCGATCTTGAGAAATGTGTATTTCCGGATGCAATCTGTTTCTCATCGAAATCAAAGAGCGTGCTCATATCGATTTCATCCCAGACCTTCTCCATCTTGTCAACGCCCATAGCATAAAGAATTGTATTAACAGCACCTATTGAAGTTCCTGATATACCTACAACATCATCAAGGACGCCGGCTTCGCTGAGCACCTTCAGCATACCAACCTGATAGATACCCTTTCCACCGCCGCCTGCAAGCACAAGACCGGTGCCATTTGTATCTATCTTCGGAATATATGAAGGAATCGATGGATCAAGCATCAGATGGCCGTCAACAATCTCTCTGAAATCATCATCTCTGTCAATTCCGGGCTTTACTTCCATAAACTCATCATCGGAAGTACTATTATCAGACTCAACTTCCATAAATTCATCAGAACCTGTTTTATCAACCGGTACTTCTGTGAAATCGTCAGCTTCTGCTTTTTCTGCCGGTACTTCAGTGAAGTCATCAGTTTCTGTTTTATCTGCCGGTATTCCCATTATATCTTCAACCGAAGAATTATCATCCGGTATTTTCATAAATTCATCAACTGATGAACCCGTCGCATTATCGATTGCATCATATTTTTTCATCAGATCATCGATCTCATTATTTCCTAAAAAACTGTACATTATATTCCCCTTAAATGTTAGACAATTAATATAAATACCATAAATCTATTATAACAGAGATAATTCAGAAAATCATTTTATATTATATGAATTTTAAATTAGAAATTGAAAAATAAAAAACCGACAGATCGATACGATCTGTCGGCAGTAATTAAACTATATTATTACTTATGCTCGGCGATGTATTCATCAACCTTGAACTTGAGATCCCAGTAATAGCAAGGACCTGCCTCAAGAATGACCTTATTAATTTCTTTAACATCATAGTTAGGTCCAAGCTTCTTTTCAGCATATTTATGAATATCCATCATTTCATTATATCCCTGTCCATAGCTGAGAATAACTCCACAATCCATTGTACAGAAAGCATCATACAAGTTCTGAGCATCAATAGGTGTTCCTATTTTATTTAAATAAGCCTGAAGGTCTTCAACTTTCCATCCTTCATAATTAATTCCAAGATCTACTCTGTTCTGTATAATATAATCAAATTCACCGTTAAGAGCAAAAAGCTTTGCTACTGTTTCCTTATCCTCATCAGCAACGTTGTCAAAATCGCAGTATTTATATACATCATACATAACATATACTGCCCAACCTTCCATATATCCGAGATTGTGAGCTGCTTTTCTTATATTTTTCGGATTTGTTGACATGAAGTAATTAAACTGGTACATATGACCCGGACAGCCTTCATGTGAGAAGAAATACCATCTCTGCTGTGGAGCAAGAGCATTACCCTTCATAACATTCTTATCAAGCTCATCATATGCAGGATGACAATAATATGCAATAGTGGTCGGCATTATCTGCGACTGAACATCTGACATTATTGTTGCATTATATTTCAACTTTTCAGGAAGTTCAGGATAATCACCAAGTGTCTTCTCCTGTAATTCATCAACAAGCTGATTGAGATCCATATTATCATATTTTGCAATATATGAATAATTATTAGCCATGAAATCCTGGAAAACTTCCGGACTGCTCTGAGCTATAAGAGTCATCTCATTTTGAATTTCAACTACTCTCTTATCAAATCCTTCAATAACTTCTTCAGCTGTCTTCTTGTTTCCTGAATTATAAGGAATTATATATTCGTTAATATAGTCCTTACCGTTTGTATATTCACAGAGTCCTCCCTGAGTCATTGATTTTCCTTTATTCGCCTTTACCGAATCACGGATCATCTCATAACCCTTGAATAAACCTTCTACACTCTTTTTATTCTTTTCTTTATATTCCTTTTTCTCTGCTTCCGAAAGGAAATCACAAGCGTCTATTTTATTATTAAAATCTACTACAACGTAATTGTTTTCCTTATCAGCAAGGAATAAATCACATTGTCCGATTACAGTATCGGCTTTTACATCCTGAAGTGCATATCCCTGCTCTGCTCTCCATGCATTTAGATCAACATAATACTGAATAAGCTCCGGAAATGTTTCTTCAAGCACAAGATAATCATCTATATCCTGCTTTTGTCTGAATGAATACTCAACAAGTGCAACTCCTGCATTTGCCTGAATTCCTCTGCTAGGTCCCATTGGCTCAGAAAAAAGAATATATTCATAACTCTTCAGAGCCATTTCATAATCACTCTTCAAAGTGAGAAATATAAAATATTCTTCTTCTGTAAGATCAGCACCCTCGAAAGACATAAGCTTAGCATATTCATCATCAAGTTTTTTCTTTTCATTCTCTATCTTTTCAGGTATATCTTTTCCTTCAGGTAATACCGCCCATTTAGCTTCAGGTCTTTCAACGCCAAATGCCGATCCATCTTTAAAATTCTGAATATATGTCGGTGTATCACTTGACATATCTTCAACAAATTTATCCTGAATGAATTTTTCAAATTCCTCATTTTCTTTATCTGCATACTTTACAAGACTTTCCTGGGCAGCACTTGTATTTGAAGCTGCCTGTGTATTCGAAGCAGCCTTATCAGTCGTTCCGCAGCCTGCGGCTGAAAGCATCATTGCAGCAGCAAGAATAAGTCCTATAGTCTTTTTACATAACTTCTTGATCATTTTTTATCCTCCGAGCTTTTCTTCAAAGCTTTTTCAATGTTCTTCTTTCTTTTACGGGAAATCGGTTTTCCACCGGGTACTTTATTTTCGGGATGAAGGTCATCCCATACCTTTTTCATGAGATCTTTTCCAAAATCATGTTTTACTGCGATCATTATTCCTCCCTCCGATTCATTCTTACTCTGCAGATATATGTTGTACACATGTGAGATAATAATATTTTATTAAGAAAAATTTAAAATCTTGTTGTGAATTACAACTTAATTGTCGTGAACGGTAATTAGCTGAAATAAAAGAAAAAGGCGCATATACATAAATATAATTTTAATTACCCTATGTATATACACCCTGTTATTCATTATAAAATATACGCATTACCTTGCAAGATATCTCTTGTTAAGTATGAAATCCATTATATCAAAATCTCTTGATACATCAGCTGTAAAGAGTGATCCGACGTCTTCTCCGTTAAGAAGCTGTCTGATAATATCAAGGTCTGAAGAATCGATAATAGCCATATCTGCACCTGCATGAGTTGCGATTCTTGCTGCGGCAATTTTAGTATACATTCCACCTGTTCCATATCTGGTCACAGTACCCTTAGCCATATCAAGAAGCTCATCATCTATGGTTTCAATAACAGATAATCTCTTTGCATGCTTATTCTTATGTGGATTATCAGTATAGAATCCGTCAATATCCGTAAGAAGAATAAGCATATCTGCATTTATCAGAGTTGAAACGATTGCTGAAAGTGTATCATTATCGCCAAACTCAATCTCTTCAGTTGCAACCGTATCATTCTCATTTACAACAGGAATAATATCAAGGTCAAGAAGCTGCTTAAGAGTATTCTCTGCATTCTTTCTTCTTTCTGCTGATGTAATAACGTCAAATGTAAGAAGTACCTGCGCAGCCTTATGATTATATTCAAGGAAAAGCTTCTGATACAGCATCATGAGCTCTCCCTGTCCGATAGCTGCACATGCCTGAATCATAGAAAGAATTTCGGGGCGTTTATTAAGTCCAAGTGTCTTACATCCGACCGTAACAGCTCCGGAAGAAACAAGAACAACGTCCTTTCCCTGATTCTTCAGATCACTCAGAACTCTGATAAGTCGTTCAACCTTTACCAGATCAAGCTCGCCTGTCTCCTGATGAACAAGTGAAGATGAACCAACCTTAATAACGATTCTTTTCTTATTTTTCAATTCACTTCTGAAATCCATTATATACACCTACTACTATCTTTCTCTATAGCTTTATTGGGCTTTTACGCACCGTGCATTATTCTAACACATTTTATAAATAATGTCACACTTAAATCAATTATTTAAACAAACGAATATCCCATTTTTTATGCAATCGATTTAATCTTACGTGCAACCGCTTCAGCAACCTTTATTCCATCAGCAGCTGCAGATGTAATTCCTCCTGCATATCCTGCACCTTCACCCGCCGGGAAAATGCCCGGATAGCCATCAGCCATATAATCATTATCACGAACAATTCTGACAGGGGAAGAGGTTCTTGACTCAATACCTGAAAGCACCGCATCACCGTCATCATAGCCCTTAATAGTTCTTGCAAAGCTCTCAAAGCTTTCAGTCAGGGCATCTACCACATATTCAGGTAATAAATGTGTAAGCTCAGATAACTGATACTGTCCCTTCATACACGGAGTAATATGGCCGAGTTCAGTAGATTCGGTCTTGTTCATAAAGTCCTCAAGTCTCTGAACCGGAATTTTTCCGTTACATGCATTATAAAATGCTTTCTCAAGTGAAAGCTGAAACTCAATCGCGTCAATCGGAGTATCCCCGGGGAAGTCATCAGGTGTAATACCTGTCACAAGCGCTGTATTTGAATTATCGGAATTTCTTCCGCTATAACTCATACCGTTAACAACAAGCGCTCCTTCTTCACTCGAAGCGTTTACTACATATCCACCCGGACACATACAGAAAGAAAATACAGGTCTTCCGTTAGATGCATGATAAGTCAGCTTATAATCAGCAGCAGGAAGCCTATCAGCAAATTCATTTCCATACATAGCTCTATCAATCATTTCACGTTTATGTTCGATCCTGAGACCGATTGCATAGGGCTTCTGCTCCATCTTCAATCCTTTATGATAAAGCATTTTCATCGTGTCCCTTGAACTGTGCCCTAATGCAAGGATCAGATTTTTAGTAGTGATTTCTTTATCAATATCTTCCACATAAGAATGAACCTTAAGCTTATATGAATTATCCGTTATTTCGATATCATCCAATCTATGCCCGAAAAGAATATCTCCGCCATGAGAAAGAATAAACTCACGCATATTTTTCATAATAGTTTTTAAAACATCCGTTCCTATATGCGGTTTAGCATCATAAGTTATGGCTTCGGGAGCACCGAACCTGTGAAATGTATGAAGCACTTCAGTAAAATAGCCGCCTTTATTCTTATTTCCGGTATAAAGCTTACCATCAGAAAATGTACCTGCCCCGCCTTCACCGAAGCTTACATTACTTTCAGGATTAAGCTTACCGCCGTTCCAGAATTCATCAACATCCTTAGTTCTCTTCTCTACCTCAAAACCTCTCTCAAGAACAATAGGCCTAAATCCCGCTTCAGAAAGATAAATCGCAGCAAAGTATCCCGCTGGCCCAGCACCGGCTATTACAGGTCTGTCCGACTCTTCAATCTCACCTTCGAAAACATAGGGAAAACTGTATGAGTCTTGTTCAGTTAACATAACTTTTTTATCGTTAATCTTTCTGACCAAGCTGCTTTCAGTATTCTTATCCTTCAATTCAACCTGAAGAGTTATAACATAATGAATATCTTCCTTTTTTCTTGAATCAAGGGATCTCTTATAAATCTTATAACTATTCCATGTAGCATTTCTAAGTCTTTTGCTGATAGTCTTTTCTATATCCTGTTTTGTATAATCAATATTAAAACGGCAGTCTCTGATTGTGATCATATTAACCTCATATTTATTTAAATTAATTTGGATATATTCCACCGAAAAATCCGTATGGCAGATTACCATACGGACATATCTATTTCTTTATATACTGTATCATTCCGGGGCCGAGTTTATCTGTTGGTCTTGCTATAAAACCATGCTTCTCGTAGAATCCCTCACGACCTTTTGCACACATAAGATCAAACATTATCTCTTCACCGTCAGCTGCAAGGCTTGCGACATACGCTTTAAGCTGTTTCATTAGCATAGAGCCGACTCCACGACCGTGATACTCGGGAAGAACAATGAGATCCTGAATATAGCATATTACAGCGCCATCACCGACAATTCTGCCCATTCCAATCAGTTTTCCTTCATCATAGGCTGAAATACAATATAAACAGTTCTCGAGTGCAAGCTCAGCCTGACGTTCTGATAATTTTTTCCAACCGACAGCCTCTCTGAGTTCCAGATATTCTGCAACAGACAGCCTGTCTTCACTAAACTTTATCATTACAAAGATAAACTCCCTAATTCAGCTTCACAAACTTATTCAATCATCATCGATTGATTATAGATTATATCTTCTACAATCTGACAGATATTCCCCTATCTCTCAGATACTGCTTAACTTCTTTAATTTCAAGCTCTTTAAAGTGGAATAATGATGCGGCAAGTGCTGCATCTGCTTCACCTTCTGTTACGGCATCATAGAAGTGTTCACAGGTTCCTGCACCACCTGATGCGATAACCGGTACATTTACTGCTTCCGCTATTGTTCGTGTAAGTTCGATATCATATCCAGCTTTTGTACCGTCGCAGTCCATGCTGGTAAGCAGTATTTCGCCTGCGCCCATTTCAACCGCCTTAACAGCCCATTCAACAGCATCAAGTCCCATATCGACTCTTCCACCGTTCTTATATACTGTCCAGCCGTCTGAAGGCTTCCATTCATCATTTATCTTAATGCTCTCTGCATAACTGAGTGATGGATCAGCAGCAGCACCCACACGTCTGCGTCTCGCATCTATAGCAAGTACCACGCACTGGCTTCCGAACTTATCGGCAGCTTCACTGATTAGTGTAGGATTATCTATTGCAGCTGAGTTTACGGATATTTTATCTGCACCCTCTCTTAGGATTGCTCTGAAGTCCTCAATAGTTCTTATTCCACCACCTACGGTAAATGGAATGAAGACTGTCTCAGCAACACGTCTTACCATGTCCGTGACTATTGCTCTCTTATCCGATGACGCCGTAATATCAAGAAATACAAGCTCATCCGCGCCTGCTTTATCATAAGCCTTTCCGCATTCAACAGGATCTCCGGCATCTATCAAATCTATAAAGTTTATACCCTTAACTACTCTACCGTCTTTAACATCAAGGCAAGGGATTATTCGCTTAGTGTGCATTATTTTCCTCCAAAATCTATCAGATACAGCGATATTGTCTGCAATGACAAATCACTATATTTTGTTACCTAATCCAAACCATAACAAAAATTCTATAAGGATATAAAATTCTTAAGTATCTTAAGTCCTACATCCGAACTTTTCTCCGGATGGAACTGAGTTGCGAAGATATTATCCTTCTCAACCGCCGCATGAATCTCCGTACCATAATATGTCTTTGCAGCAACCTCATCAGGATTATCTGCTGTCAGATAATATGAATGAACGAAATACACATAAGAGCCGTCCGAAATGCCTTTAAAAAGTCTGGATGACGAATTTATCTCTATACTGTTCCAGCCTATCTGCGGCACCTTCTGTGTCATAATATTACCATTATCCGCTTTATATTCGGTAGGTATCTTCGTTATCTTTCCCTTGATCAGTCCGAGTCCCTTAACCCCGGGACTTTCCTCACTTTCATCAAAGAGGAGCTGAAGTCCAAGACAAATACCGAGGAAAGGCTTTCCTGTTGATACATATTGATGGATAACATCTTCAAGTCCATAACTTCTAAGCTTTTCCATAGCAAGGCCGAAGGCTCCGACACCCGGCATGATAACTCTGTCTGCTTCAAGGATCTCATTCTTATCTCTGGTTATTCGAACATCCTCTCCTAGAAACTGAATAGCCTTTTCGACACTTTTTATATTTCCTGCATCGTAATCTATAATACTGATCATAATTCTCTCCATTATAAAAGTTTAATCGGGTAGGCTATAACCTACCCGATCTAATTCATTAAAACATCCAAGCGATTAAATATCATTCTGAGTATTTATTATGTGGAAGGAGCCATCGAATTCATCATTGATAACATAATAAGCTCTATCTTCTTCCGGTTTAATATAAAGCTCGATTTTCTTAATATCCGTCGCTTTCTTCCCTGCTTCAACCCATATCTTCTCAGCTTCTTTGATAAGATCATCCTTGCTGACCTGTTCGCCGTAAAACTCAACATAAATGTTTGTTTTCATATCATATCCTCCTTAACCTTCTCCAGAAAATATCATTTCGAACACCTTGTATTATCTAACATTTATTCAGAAGTGTCAACATGGTTAGTATCCGTTGTGTCGAACTCTGCATAGAATACAACACCGTCTTTCTCATTATATACACCGTAATCCATGTTATGAGCTTTCATGATAGCTTCAACTATTGAAAGGCCGATACCCGATCCGCCATACTCACGAGTACGAGCCTCATCAGCCTTGTAGAATTTGATGAAGAGTTTATCGATGTGCTTCTCATCGATCGTATCGCCTTCATTATAAACATTTATTCGGACCACATTATCCTTCTCTTCAAACCATACACGGATATTCCCACCCGGCTTAACATAGTGGATCGCATTTGAGAAATAATTCGTTATAACCTCTTCGGTCATAAACTCATCAGCCCAGACATATATAGGATCCTTATGTTCAAATGTAACCTTAGCTTCTTTCTGCTTTATAAGAATATCCGAAGCATTGATAATACTCTTTGTAAGATCTGTGATATCAAATCTTTCGATTGTAAGAGCCTCCGTGCCGGATTCGAGATGATTAAGATTTATAAGCCTCATAACAAGCTTATTCATCTTTGCAGATTCATCTATGATAACGTCGCAATAGAAATCACGACTCTCCGGATCGTCATTAACACTGTCCTTAAGCCCCTCAGCATACCCCTGAATAAGCGCAATCGGAGTCTTCAGCTCATGAGATGCATGTGACAGGAACTCGGAACGCATATCCTCTATCTGCTTTCTTTCCTCTATACTTCTCGACATTTCAAGGTTTGCAGATTTGAGTTCTGAAATGTTCTTCTTAAGCTTCATCGAAAGCTCATTCATGGAATTACCGAGTTCGCCGATCTCATCCCTGGACTTAACCTTTACAAGCGCATCAAAATCCAGATTTGACATTTTCTTGGCTATTCTGGACATTTCAATAATAGGACTGGTAAATGTATTCGATATGATGATCACAGCCGCAATCTCAATAAGAATAAATGCAAAAGAAACAAATGCAAAGAAACTGACTGCGAAGTTTATACTTCTTGTCAGCTGTTCGACAGGCATTCTGAGAACGATTATAAGATCATTATCAAGAATACCATATAAAGAATAGAAATTACCGGAATCATCAAAGATGCTGTTTTTTGCAACTCCTGTATCTATGCTGTAATGCTTTTCCTTGTATTTATAGAGTCCAAAATCATTGATGGTAGTAAGCCGCTTTAATTCACCTTCGACCTTATCATTAGGTGTTATCGTAGAGTAAATCTTGTCATATACCTGATCCATAATAAATATAGTACATGACGACGGATTGCTTATATATCCGTACAAGCTTCTTACATTACCGTTACGGAGCTGTGTAAGATTGTCTTCCGAAGTAAAGAATTCGTTACACGACTCATATGTTTTAACAAGGTTATTCATCGCATTCCGGATATAAAAATTCTCAATAAAATGCCTGCTCACGGCATACGCACCGAAAACCGTGAGCAGTGATGTAGCAAGAACAACCAATGTAATCTTAAATCTTAACTTTAATTGAAAAAGATCTTTGATTTTATCCATAGAAATGAGTCCGATTTATAACAATCAGTCCTGAGAAACCTCGAATTTATATCCGAGTGCCCAGATAGTCTTAATATAATCTCCTTTGGAACCCAGCTTAGCTCTGAGCTTCTTAACATGAGTATCGATAGTACGGGCGTCGCCGTAATAATCATAATTCCAAACATTGTTGAGAATCTTCTCTCTTGAAAGAGCTACTCCCTGATTGGTTATAAAATACTCAAGAAGCTCAAATTCCTTAAATGACAGCTCGATCTGCTTATCATCTACAGAAACTATATGTGCGGATCTGTCAATACGTATACCGCCGGCTTCGATCAGATTATTATCATTATCATGATTTGAACGTCTGAGAACAGCTTCAACCCTTGCCACAAGAATCTTAGGGCTGAATGGCTTTGTGATATATTCATCGATTCCGACTTCATATCCCTGCAGCTCATCCTTCTCTTCGGATTTAGCCGTAAGCATGATGATAGGAACCTTAGAGAGTTTTCTGATCTCGGCACTTGTCTCATAGCCGTTCATTTTCGGCATCATAACATCCATAATAATAAGTGAAATATCATTGCTTGATATAAACTTATTATATGCATCTTCCCCATCTTCAGCTTCTACTACGATGAAACCGTCCTTAACCAGAAAATCCTTGACGAGCTTTCTCATTCTGGGCTCATCATCAACCACCAGTATTTTTACATCACCCATAATACATCTCCTTCTAAAATATCCCTTTCCGAACTTCGAAAAGGGATATTAAAATCATTCAGCGTCTGTAGCTGTACCTATAGTACCGTTAATCTTGATATTATTACTTGAACATATTGACTGAAGAGATTCCTCATAAGACTTATATAATTCCTCTGACTGATTTATCTTATCTTCAGCACTGGTCAAAAGTTCAGAATCATTGTTCTTGATTCCGTTAACAACATCCTGAATTGCATCTCTCTGTAACTGTGAGCTCTGAAGAAATGTATTCTTAAGATTCTGAACCTCAGGTGTAGTATATTCAAACTCCGCAAGCTTTGTAAGATATGTATCATATAACGGAAGAGCTTCGTATTCGAGAGATCTAAGCCACTCTTCGCTGTCCATTATTCCGCCCTCGAAGTACTTATTATATAATCCAACTGCTGTTTCACGACCACCGGATATAGACGGAATGTCCACATTTACAAACTGTTCAACCTCTGCACCGACAGATAAAGACTCACCTGATACATTATCTGAAGCAGATATACCAATGGTTGCCGTGGTGCCCGGTTCTTTTTTACCGCATGCTGCGATTCCCAAAAGCATCACTGATGTAAGCAGTACAGCTAATACTCTCTTTTTCATTAACAAATCTCCTAACACTGTTTATTTACTTCACAAGTGCTATTATAACTCAAATAGTATGATTTTTCAAATATTGCTCATACAGATCGGGACGGCGCACTCTGGTCCTCTCAAGAGATTTTTCTAAACGCCACTTCTCGATAAGTTTGTGATTTCCGGAAAGTAACACATCCGGAACACTTCGGCCTTCAAACTCGGCAGGTCTTGTATACTGCGGATATTCAAGAAGTCCATCATAGAAGCTTTCATATACAGCGCTGTCATCACTACCCAGAACACCGGGAATAAGTCTCGAAACAGCATCCATTATCGTTATCGCAGGAAGTTCTCCTCCTGTAAGGACAAAATCGCCAATTGAAACCTCCGCCGGATTTATCATTTCTATGACTCTCTCGTCGATTCCTTCATAATGTCCGCATAGGAATATAATATTTTCATTATGAGACAGAGCTCTGGCATAGCTCTGATCAAATGTTCGTCCTTGAGGAGACATATAAAGAACTCTGGTTTTATTCTTTCCTGCCTTCTTGATTATACTTTGATAAGCTCTCCACACAGGTCCCGGCTGCATCAGCATTCCCGAGCCTCCGCCATATATATAATCATCAACCTGATTAAATCTGTTACCTGCAAAGTCCCTTATATTCACAGTTTCAAGTGATATGATATTATTCTTTATAGCTCTTCCGGTTATACTTTCGTTCATTGCATTCTGAACCATTTCCGGAAAGAGTGTCATAACATAATAATTCATAACCTCTTACATTCCTTTAATAAGTCTCATATATACCCTGCCTGAAGTAAGATCAACCTTCTTTACAAATTCATGTATGGCAGGAACCATTCTTTCATTATCTTCTTTATCTGTAAATAATATAACCGGATGCACAGGTGTATCTAAATAGTCCTTAATCTTACCGATACAAACAGCATTATCCGGATTAAAATGTTCGATATCTTCTTCCTTCTCGGCGTCTATTTCATAAACATCAAGGCCTATAATATCCGCCATATAGTATTCACCCTCTTTTAGGGGCACAGCATTTTCTCTGTCTACATATATTTCAGTTTTCCTAAGAGCTTCCGTATCATTTCTGTCGGTAATCTCTTCAAATCCCAGAATGACCATTCCTTTGAAGAACTTGCAGCTGTTTATGGTCATCGGGAAATATTCACCCTTCTTTTTAAAATAACAGGTTTTTATCTCTTTAAAATGCTGAGGATCATCTGTTGTGGGAAATACATTTACTTCACCCTTAATTCCATGAGGCGAAGTAATCACACCCATTTTGAAATATTCTTTCATATTCACTTCTCTCTAAATATATAAAGCCGCGATAAACGCGGCTTTAAGTTGTTCTTCGGTAATTATCTTATATCAACTATTACCTTTTTATCTCCCTTGGACGCTGCAGCCTTCACAACAACTCTGATAGCCTTAGCTATACGTCCGCTTTTACCTATTACCTTACCCATATCCTCAGGAGCAACTGTAAGCTCAAGATTGATAGTACTTTCATCGGTGGTTTCAGTAACAACTACCTTATCAGGCTGGTCGACAAGGGATTTTGCAATAAGTTCAACCAGTTCTTTCACTTAGATATTCCCTCCGATTAAATTACTTCTCAACACCTGCCTGCTTAAGGAGCTTTGCAACTGTCTCAGTTGGCTGAGCACCGTTTCCGAGCCACTTCTTAGCGAGCTCAGCATCAATATTAAGAAGACTTGGCTCCTGATTTGGATCATATGTACCGATCTGCTCGATAACTCCACCATCTCTCTGTGTTCTTGAATCAGCAACAACTACTCTGTAGATTGGGTGCTTCTTGTAACCAAGTCTCTTTAATCTCATCTTAACTGCCATTTTAAATATTCCTCCGTTTAAATAAAAAATTATATTATTAGAGCTATGCTCATATTAACTATTTTCATATACGGCTTTTCCGTATAGCTTAGAATGGAAGCTTAAATCCTCCGAAGCCTCTGCGCTTCTTCTTTCCACCCATCATTCCCGAAAACTGTTTCATCATCTTCTTAGACTGTTCAAACTGCTTAAGGAAACGGTTAACCTCACTTATATCAAGTCCTGCTCCCTTGGCAATTCTCTGCTTTCTGCTGACATTGATAAGGTTCGGATTTGAACGCTCTTCAGGTGTCATAGAATAGATAATTGCTCTCGGATGAGACATTGCTTTAGGATCTATATCAATATTGCCCATCTTACTTCCGAGTCCCGGGATCATTCCAAGAAGATCGTTAATATCACCCATCTTCTCCATCTGTTCCATCTGGGAAAGGAAATCATTGAAGTCAAATGTAGCTTTTCTGATTCTTTCTTCCATCTCGGCTGCCTGTTCTTCATCTATAGCAGCCTGAGCCTTCTCGATAAGAGTTTCAACATCACCCATTCCGAGGATACGGCTTGTCATTCTGTCAGGATAGAAAGGCTCAAGATCTGTAAGCTTTTCTCCCATACCTACATACATTATAGGCTTTCCGGTAACTGTCTTTATTGAAAGTGCAGCACCGCCACGGGTATCACCGTCGAGCTTTGTAAGAATAACACCGTCTATTCCGACTCTGTCATTAAAGGTTGTTGCTACATTTACGGCATCCTGACCTGTCATAGAATCGACAGTAAGGAGTGTATATGTCACATCAACATTTGCCTTTATTTCTTCAAGCTCTGCCATCATGTCATCATCAATATGAAGACGTCCTGCAGTATCTATAAAAAGCAGTGTGATATTATTCTTCTCTGCATGACTTATTGCAGATTTTACTATATCAACCGGCTTATGATCTGTTCCCATTGTAAAGACAGGAACGCCAACCTTATCACCGTTTATCTGCAGCTGCTGGATTGCAGCAGGTCTGTAAATATCGCAGGCAACAAGCATTGCCTTCTTTCCCTTATTCTTAAACTGTCCCGCAAGCTTCGCAACAGATGTTGTTTTACCTGCACCCTGAAGACCGCACATCATGACTATCGTGATCTTGTTATCGGGAAGAAGCTTCAGCTCGGTAATTTCCGAACCCATGAGATTTATAAGCTCATCCCTAACGATCTTAATAACCATCTGGCCCGGGTTGAGACCCTTCATAACGTCCTCACCGACAGCCTTTTCGCTAACGGTATTAACGAACTGTTTAACTACCTTAAAGTTAACATCGGCCTCAAGAAGTGCTCTTTTAACTTCCTTCATAGCCGCTTTAACATCATCCTCAGTTACAATACCCTTGCTTCTGAGGTTTTTAAATACATTTTGTAATTTATCACTTAAGCTATCAAATGCCACCTGTAATCTCCTGTTATAATCATGTTAGAACTCATCAATGATCTTCTCGGACTTCTCGATCAATTCATCATACTTTTTAACCAATCCTTTATCCTCACATAAATCCTTCATTCCGGATATTATATCGGATAATTCTTCAACTCTGTTTCTGACAGTCAGAAACTTTTCAACCAGTCCGAGCTTATCCTCGTAAGCTTCAAGCTTTTCGTTACATCTTTTAACCATATCGAAGACTGCCTGCCTGGAAATGTTATTCTCAGCAGCAAATTCCGAATAAGAAAGATCACTCGAAATTATATCTCCGTACACATTCTTCTGATGTTCATTCAGCAGCTCACCGTAGAAATCAAAAAGCAGTGTCTGCCTGACAATCTTCTCCATAAAACCACCAATCGGTCAAACCGGTGTAATGCAAAAACACTTGACATAACAACATCTGATATAATACACGTATCAGAGATGCATGTCAAGTGTTTTTATTTGACACCGCTGACTATTCACAGTATGGGAGATTTGAAGCCAGTATGCTTACTTATATTGTTTGTAACTTACATTATTGTGTTGTGTTTGTGTTTTAAAGAACTGTGAATAGCATATGGTACAAATCGCTTATTTACTCTCGTTAATATATGTCTGAGCTCTGTTCTGAATTGTTGAGCAGACTTCATCGAGAGACTTATCTCCGTTGAAGTAATACTTACTTTCTTCAGAAACGATATCCATAAGGCTCTTATCATATTCCCATACATTTGAAACCTTATTTACCATATCAACATACTGCTGTCTTTCTTCATCAGAAATAGGCTTGATTTCAACCATAACATCTGCAAAACCATAAGATCCCTCAACAGGTCTGATATTGTTACCGAATTCATCTGTATATTCCTTAGTTGTCTGACGTGAATCCATGAACAGCTCAAATATGTCTTTTCTTGTAGGCATTCCTGAAGATGTTGCATAATAATTCTTGCCCTGCTGTTCTCTTGACATAGTAAACTTGATGAACTCCCATGCAACATCCTTATCAGAACATCCTGCTGACATGGCGATTGCAGAATCAACCTGTGCATACATGCCCTTTCTTTCTGCATTAGGATATCCTATACAATAAGCCTTATCATTAAAGAGCTTGTTATAAAGTGGCCAGATATCAGGTGTAATTGATCCATTAAGGAAAAGCTGTTTTCCGTTCTTGATATTATCGATTATTTCCGAATCATCAAAATTCATATAATCGATTTCTTCATCTGAACCTTTATTACAAAGTTCAAGCACGTTTTTAAAACTCTGCTGATCAAAATAGCACTCACCCTTGTTCCAATCTACAAATTCCTCAAGGCATGTGTACATGAAATAATTAAGAACTTCTGTTTTGTTGTCAACCTCAAAAAGTGTTGCATCTGCCGGTTTTGAATCAATGTACTGCTTCATCTCATCAAATGTCCAACCATCCATTTTACCAAGGTCATCTTTATTACCGATAAGTGTATTAAGGTAGAATGATGATCCGAGATAGTAAACCTTACCATCGATCTTTGTAGCATTTAATACACTTTCAATCAGATCGCTTTCCGAAAGATCCGGATCATTTGCAAGATATGATGTAAGATCAACAAACATTCCCTTGTTTGCAGCCTGAGTAAGTGACATATTTCCAAATCCCTGAGATACATCATAAAGGTCAGGAATATTACCTGCTGCTATATCTGTACTGAACTTTGACATCGGATCTTCTTCATTCATGTAATCGATAACATCAATTCTTATATCACTGCGAGTCTTGTTGAAATCAATTACATTCTGTCTGAGAGATGGACTCTGATACAGACATGCAAGAGTCAGTACCTTCTTTTCAACTACATTTGCAGGATCAACCTTTTTGTAAGCATCAATATATGATTCCATAGTGTTGTAATTTGTTCCTGCAAGAATAAAATGATCCTGATCGATGACTAAAGAAGAACGTAAATATGTTCCGTCGATAAGTGATGCATTAAAGTCACATAATTTTACATCTTCCTTGCTTGCCATCTTATATCCGTATAATCCCGAATCAGAAGTGTAGAAGAAATCATAATCTCCTTCTCCTTTCTGAAAAGTATCCGGATTTAAAAACTGAGCGTTGATCGGATAATGTTCACCCAGTTCACCGGTTTCGAGATTAACCTCTACAGCTTCTGATTTAGAAGATTGAAGTCCGTATGTTAATGCAAGTATCTTTCCGTCCTTTGAAGTACCAACTCCAAGAAGATAATCGTTAAATGATACTTTCTTCTTCTCTTTACCGTCAGATCCGAGAATAGCAAGATCCTTCTCTAAGGCAGCAATAATATCTCCATTATCAGCAACCTTTACAGAAGAAATATACATGTCTCCGTTTTTATCAAGATCTGTAAGCGGAGTTCTTGAAATCTCCTTACCATCCTTATCGACAATGATAAGTTGGTGTTTCTGTTTATTGTCAACAGCAAAGAGTCCTATATTCTCTCCTGCTTCAACCATATTACTTACATAGTTAACATCTTTTATATCATATATCTTTGTAGCCTGTCCGCCGGTAACAGGCATTTTATATAAATGTACTGCAAAATCAGCATCACCGTCCGAAGCAGAATCCGTATCGGATGCCATAGACATTTCCGAGTCAACTGCCTCCTCATCATATGTCAAAGCATATATACTGTCGCCAATCTTAATCGTATTGTTGAGTTCGCCGATTGTCTTATCAAAAGAAAAATCAGAATCAAGTTCAAATGTGCAATTCTTTACATCAACCGTCGATTCCATAGATGAACCATTACCTGATGCAGAACCGCCATTATTTCCAGATTCTGAATTTCCGCCTTCTTTCTTGCCGCAGCCTGCCATGCCGATCGCCATTGTCATAGCAAGGACACCTGCAAGAATCCTTTTTCCAACACTGAGTTTTCCCCTGTTGATCATTTTCTAAATCCGTCCTTCCGTTTAATTAAGTAAAAGTTATAAATGTGATAACATGGAATATTCTATCATTAAATTATATAAAGTCCATATACTAAAGCTTAAGTTTATATTAAGAATATTTAAGCTTTTTTGTACTATAGAAATAGTGCACAAATAGATATTATCATCATTTTAATATTTGACGATTATTATTAACGTTTTCTAGCTTTTCTCTTACTTGCTCGTACACCACTGATAGTTTTTCTTATAACTGTTTTCGGCTTGAGTACACTATTGATCGCATCATAAACCGTATAATCTCTTTCAAAAAGCTCTTCGGTCATATCATGCTTCAGACCTTCCGTTCCAAGCTTTTCTTCTAGAAACTTGTATATTTCGGTTCTCTTCTTATCTCTGTATTTTGGAAAACCATGTTTCAGTTGTATATTCTGAAGTTCCGGTCTCCAAAGAAGTCCGAGCTGATAATTCAGCTTCACTTTAGGATTCGGCTCTGCTTCACGTAATATCTCAACTTTATCCTCAGCTATTACTATTATTCCCCAATATTTCGGTACATGCTCTGACGCATGGATTCTATGGCTTTCACCTACAGCAAGGTAACAGTAATCCGAGTACTTCTCATAATCCTTGATCTGAGTTGCCAGCCTGGTATAAGTATCAGAATCAGATTTAATCTCTATTCCGATAATGGCCCCGTCAATTATCGCAAGTACATCCGCCCTCGATCCATATATAACCTTCTCTTCAATTGTTCTGACCTTACCGTACTTTTCATCCAGAAAGTCGAATAAAGGTTCTCTCATATCTTTATCTAGCATATTCCACCATAGCAGTACAGGGAGCCTCACGGCTCCCTGTACAAACTCTCTCTCAAAATATAGTTATTACTTTTCGGTCAGATCATCGATAAAGAACTTACCGTTTGATTCAACAACCGTAAAGATTATATGCTGTTCATATCCTTCACCTGTAATAGTAGCATTGACCTCCTGTACGGAATCAACCCTGACAGGTAAAGCGGATAACTTATTAAGCTTATCCTTTACAAGTGTCTTCTTACTGTCTGAATAGCTCTTTGAAGCACCTACTGTAATTGTCATATCGCCGCCTGTATAAGCAAGCTTTGACATTGCTTTCTGTACCTCACTTCGCTCCTTGTCTGTTCTTTCACCCTTTGGTAAAAGCTTAAGATAAGCATCAACATCCTGATTATTTAACGCCGAAACATAGTCATTCATAAGATCACTGACTGTTTCTCTGCCTCCTGATTGTTTAAACGGTCCCCAATTCATGAATACGGAAACAACACCAAGCGAGATCAAAAGAAATGCAGCTACTATGATCAGAATCTGAACAGTATGTTTCTTTCCTGACTCCTCAGGTATAGGATTAAGCGGACTACTCGAAGCCGCACCTGAATAAGAATTTGCATCCTGATAACTTAACTGCTGCTGAAATCCCTGCTGATTAAATGACTGTCCCTGGTAAGTCATATTTCCATAAGAATTCATGTTCTGATACTGGCCATTATCAGTTGAGACCTGATTCTGATAGGATTGACTATCATATGAAGTCTGATTCTGATATGACTGGTTATCATATGACGCCTGATTCTGATATGACTGATTATCATATGATGCCTGATTCTGATAAGTCTGGTTTATATATCCGCCCTGAGACTGGATATCCTGTCCAGGATAACTACCCTGCGGCTCAAATCCTGTCTGCGGTGAATAATCATTTGCCCTTGCAATCGCCTGCTCAGGTGAAAAAATACCCATTGCAGGATTCGATGTATACTGCGGCTGCTGACCCATATATATATTAGCCTGCTGATTTACAGACTGCTGCACTGTATCAGGATTTATCTGCTGCTGATTCACCGTCTGCTGTACTGCGTCAGGATTTATCTGCTGCTGATTCACCGTCTGCTGTACTGCGTCAGGATTTATCTGTTGATTCATATATGTATTTTCAGGCTGTCCCGAAAATGTATTATTGTTATTTTCAAATTCACTCATATTACTTCTCTTACTTACTCGGAAATATAAGGCTTGATAACCTCAAGAATTGTATCTATATCATCGCCTTCATAAATATTAAGCTTGATAGGCTTTGAAATATCAAGACTGAAGATTCCCATAATGGACTTTGCGTCAATAGTATATCTGCCTGCTACAAGATCAAAATCATTCTTAAATCCTGTAATATCGTTTACAAAAGATTTAACCTTGTCAATTGAATTAAGTGAAACGTAAACTGTCTGCATACCTGCAACCTCCAATTTTTGATGTAATATAGTTAACAACTATGTTATAATTCTAAAAGTTTATGGGCTAAAAGTCAACATAAATACAATGTATATCAGAGGTCAGAAATCCCATGTATGATAATCTAAAAGGAAAAACCGTTTCAATATATACGCTAGGCTGTAAGGTAAATCAGTACGAGTCGGATGCAATGTATGAGAAACTTGCTCAGTATGGTTGTTTACCTGTTCACGTATCAGAAGAAGTGCCTTCATCGGATAGTAACAATACCACTGCCGGATCTGATATTTTTTCAAACAAAGCAGACATTTCCGGAAACAGTGTAGACATCTGCATAATCAATACATGCTCCGTTACCAATATGGCTGATAAAAAATCCCGTCAGATAATCAGCCGAATGAGACGAATGAACCCGAACGCAGTTATAGTGGCTACAGGCTGCTACGTACAGGCTTCGGCTGACGATATCGTTAAACAGGGTGTTGTTGATCTCATAATCGGTAATAACAGAAAACATGACTGTGCTCGTATAATCAGTGAATTCATAGGACATGAAACAGTATCCGATAATCTTATAGATGTAAATAAATGCCCTGATTATGATGATTTAAAGCTTTCAATGCCTGAAGGTCATACAAGGGCTTATATAAAGATTCAGGACGGCTGTAACAGTTTCTGTACATACTGCATCATCCCGTATGTCCGTGGACGTATCAAAAGCCGCAGTCTCAGTGATATACTTTCGGAGATTGAAACAATTGTCACTAACGGCGTCAAAGAGATCGTTCTGACCGGAATCAATCTTTCATCATATGATGATGACAATACCGGAGCAACACTTAAAGATGTAATATGCCGAATATCCGAAATACCCGGACTTGAAAGAATAAGACTCGGTTCCCTCGAACCACGTGTAATTACTGAGGAATTTCTTGATTCAGTAAACAAGCTGCCTAATTTCTGTCCTCATTTTCATCTTTCACTTCAGAGTGCCTGCAATGAAACGCTCAAAAGAATGAACAGAAAATATACTATCGAAGAATTTATAGAAGTATGTAACAGAATAAGGCGTTACTTTGACAGACCTGCTCTTACAACAGATGTCATAGTCGGATTTCCGGGAGAAACTGATGAAGACTTTGAAATAACCTTCGAGAATCTGAAGAAGATAAATTTCTATGAAATGCATGTATTTAAATACTCAAGAAGAAAAGGTACCGTTGCTGATAAAATGGCTGATCAGATTCCTGAACAGGTTAAAAATATAAGAAGTGAAAAGCTGCTATCTCTCACTGCTTCAAACAAGGCTGATTTCGAGGAACGCTTTAAAGGTGAGCCGCTTAATGTTCTTATTGAAGAAAAAATCATTGATAATGGAAATACATACTTCAGAGGTCATACGGAAAGATATATGCTGGTAGACATCCCTGAAGAATATATAAACGAAAAATATCCTGAAATAAAGAATCCGATTAATCATATAATAAGTTACTGAGATTTACCAAAGAGCAAGTCCCGATTCCAAAGGAATCGGGACTTGCTCTTTATGTTAAATATTTAGATTTAATTCCCGTACTCACGGATTAAAATATCTTTGTTCCAAAAGTTCCCCACTGTTTCTTTCTATTACAAAGCACTCATTATTTTTTATAAAAGTATATACAGGAATAAGCTCGCCTTCCATTTCATTTTTATCGGACTTCTTAAAATAATATACAATCTGCAGATAACTTAGGCTATCGGGATCAACAGCCGCAGGATCTACAGCGCCTCCATAATAATACTTACGCATCAGTTCATCATTAAACTCTGTTCCCGTCTCATATTCAGTATCTATAATTTCGTAACTGTATTCCAGATTAAATCCTATCACACCATCATTATCTACTAAGACCAGACGACCAGATATATCTTTAACAAAAGATATACCATAATATATTTTAAAGCCGCCATAATCCTCTGAATAACCGGCTAGTCCGAATTCCTGATCAGATAATATATTAATGTCATCATAGCCTGATCCGATTGAAACCGCATATCCGTTTTTGATAACACTTGTATATTGCAGTTCATTCAAAGCCTCATTGTTATAGAAAAGTATTTCACTTTTTACAAGCGACGGATCATCTTCAATCAGTGTATCATTACCATCAAATCGATAATTACTGTACAGTCCGACAAAATTCGGATCAATGCCATATCCAAGCTTATCATCAAGGGTTTCCACCACAGTATTTATAATTTGATCTTCGTTCAATGTTGTTTTATTCGGAGCTGATTTGATATCATCAACATTTATCCATCTTGAATTCTCGGCTTTTCCGACAAGAACCATGCCATCATTATATGTATAGCTTAACTGATCAAAATCTTCATTACCTACGATAGCACCTGTGTTCAGTGGATAAAGTGTTGCATACATAATATGCGTCGTCTTGCCGTAAGCAATCAGTAATTGATAATCAGTGTCACGATATTTACCTTCATAAACATGTGCAAAATAATTTTCACCATCTTTCCAGGAATCGATTTTATCTGTAAATTGTGTATCAGCACCTGTACCATATTTTACATTCAATTCGAAAATTCTTTCATATATCGGATTTTCACCTTTTTCATCAGTGAGCTCCTTCATATTAGGTCCCTGCAATGCTATAGCTGAATCACCAAAGAAATTCTTTACGATTTCTTCTTCATTTATACTCTCTTCATCGATAAATCTTATTTTATATATAGGCTGCTCTTCTTCTTCGTAACCCGATTCAGATTCATCCGGGCCCGGCTCACCAAATTCATTATTATCTCCGTTTAATCCACCCAATTCAATAATTTCATTATCTCCGCCTTCATATTCAACTTCATAGGATTCCGGCTCATTTCCGCATGCTGATAATAAAAATATACTGCTTAGGCAGATGGCAGCTGCAGCTGCTTTAAATCTTTTAATCATAGCATTTACCCCCCAAGTTATCTAAATACTATCAATCATCAATGTAATTATACAATACGTTTATAAAACAAAAAAGAACATAATCACCCGATCATAATTGGTGCGATTATGTTCTTATTAGTAGTCCGTAGGGGAATCGAACCCCTGATTCCGCCGTGAGAGGGCGGCGTCTTAGCCTCTTGACCAACGGACCGTCAATTATAATAACAAAAGTGCCTGCAAAATGCAAGCACTTTTTTATATTTTTTTTATTATTATTTGAGAACCTTTATTTCAGCGGTTTCAAGAGCCTTTTGATATATTGGTTCTATGATACCTTCAAGTTTTTTCTCATGTCTTTTAATGACTTCAAGCTTTGGTTTTGTAACCGGATGCTTAGCAACAAATATTGTACAGCAGTCTTCATAAGGTTCAATTGATGTTTCAAATGTACCAATTTTTTCCGAATAATCTACTATTTCCTGCTTATCCATTCCGATGACCGGTCTGTAAACAGGAATATCGACAGCTTCATCTATAACGCCAAGTGACTGCATAGTCTGAGATGACACCTGTCCTATAGATTCTCCTGTAACAAGACACTGTGCACCTTCTCTCGCAGCTATATCCTGTGCCATTCTGAACATATATCTCTTCATGATTATTGTAAGCTCATCATGAGGACAGTTATCATATATAGCAAGCTGCAGATCTGTGAAATTAACTATATGAAGCGCTATCGGACCTGCATATTGAGAAACTATTGTGCCAAGCTTCTCAACCTTCTCAAGAGCTCTGGCCGACGTATAAGGCGGAGAATTATAATATACGGCATGCATTTCAACTCCGCGCTTAGCGATCATATATGTGGCTACCGGGCTGTCTATGCCGCCTGAAAGCAGCGACACAGCCTTTCCGTTTGTACCGACAGGAAGACCTCCCGGTCCCGGAAGAGTTTTTGAATAAACATATACCTTATCCCTGATTTCAACCTCAACCATAACATCAGGATTATGAACATCAACATGAAGTCCCTCAGCTTCAAACTCTTCAAGAAGATCATGACCGACTTCAGCCTCAACCTCCATTGAATTCATCGGGAATGCTTTATCTGTTCTTCTGCAGTGAACCTTAAAGGAGAAATCAAAATCATCATATGAATCCTTAAAATGTGCTATAGCCGCACTTCTTATCTCATCATATTCTTTTTTCTCTCCGACAGTAACCGGACATATTCCGGTAATACCGAATATCTTTGTAAGATAATCAAGGCAGGTATCATAATCAAAGTCAGACTTTGCTTCAACATAGATTCTTCCGAAGTCTCTTCTTACATCAAATTCTCCGAGTGACTTGATCCTGTTACGTATCCTCTTACATAATATCTCTTCGAACACATATCTGTTCTTTCCCTTTGTTCCAATCTCTGCATATTTAACCAGGAACATATTTATCTTTTCCATGTAAAACCTCTCTTTTTCTCACCAAAGCTTAACCTCTGACATAATGTCGAAGGACCGGCAGAAGCTCTTCGATTTCAACAAGTGCACTGTCAACTTCATATTCATCATTAGTCTCGTTAAAGCTGAATCTGAGTGTAGATTCAAGCCTGTCCCTATCTAAACCAATAGCCGTAAGGACAGCACTTTCACGCCTTTTATTAGATGAACATGCAGATCCCGATGATACATAAATCCCTTTATCCTCAAGCGCATGAAGCATAACCTCAGCCCTGACTCCCGTAAAACTGATGCTCGCAATATGCGGAGCAGTCTGGGAATTACTGTATACATCCGGCAGATTTTTAAGTCCTTCGATCAGTCTGTTCTTTAAAGCTTCAACACGAGCCATTTTTTCAGGCATATCCTTCATTGTTATAGAAACAGCAACGCCGAGTCCTGCTATGGCAGGCACATTTTCTGTTCCGGATCGCATATTCTTCTGCTGACCACCACCGTAAATTATCGGCCTGATAAGCGTCCCTTTCTTTACATAGAGAAATCCCGAACCCTTCGGTCCGTGAATCTTATGACCGCTGACTGAAATCATATCAACGCCCATTTTCTTGGGATTAACTTCAATCTTACCGAATGACTGTATGCAGTCCGAATGTATAGCAACATCCGGATTCTTCTTTCTGACTGCTTTGGAAATCTCAGCTATCGGCTGAATCGATCCGATCTCATTATTTATATGCATGCAGCTGACAAGGATCGTATCATCTCTAACCGCATCAGCAAAATCCTCCGGTCTTACAACTCCATTCGAATCCGGAGAAATGTATGTAACCTCGAAACCTTCCTTTTCAAGGAACTGCATTACAGCAAGAACCGAGGCATGCTCTATCGACGAAGTAACAAGATGCTTTCCTCGTCTCTTCTTTGCAAGAGCCGTACCTATAATTGCAAGATTATTTGATTCCGTTCCGCCCGATGTGAAGATGATCTCATCCGGAGTCACCTTCAGACTGTCTGCAATAATCTTCGCACTGTCCTTTATATAATGCTCCGCAGTCACTCCCTTCAAGTGAAGAGATGATGGATTTCCATAATCAATGTCCATAACCTTGATCATAATATCTCTTACTTCGGGATAAACTCTCGTAGTAGCGGAATTATCAAAATATATTGAGTTATCAATTTTATCTTCCATTATTTCTTATCCTATCTGATTTAATCATGAGTCACATTTTAACACAATTTTCAGACAAAAACATATAATACTTTATTTATCAAGTATAAATCCCAGAATAGAAAGAATCGTCATACCGGCGGTTTCCGTTCTGAGGATTCTGTTTCCCAAAGATATTATAACCGCACCTTTTTCTTCGGCAATCTGTATCTCACTGTCAGCAAATCCACCTTCCGGACCTATAAATATATCTATCTCATCGTATGATGCAGCTTTTGACAGAATACTTCTCGTAAATTCCATCCCTTCAGCATTTTCATAAGGAACAAGAACCAGACGATAAATCCCTGAATTGTCATAGAGCGACTCTATAGCAGCCTTATAGGACATATATTCTCCGATTTCGGGGATTATACCGCGCCTGGATTGCTTCGCTGCAGCTTCAGCTATCTTTCTGTATCTTTCGAGTTTCTTATCCTTCTTCTTCTCTTCAAGCTTAACTACAGTCCTCTCCATCATGACAGGAATTATTTCAACGGCACCGAGTTCTACGGCCTTCTGAATTACAAACTCAAGCTTATCGGCCTTCGGAACTCCTTGAAAAAGACGGATTTTAACCGGAAGTTCAGCATTACAGTCATGTATATCAACTATATCAGCTATAACTTCATCATCTATTTGAGATATAACACATTCATAATCTCTTGAAGAGCCGTCGCTTACAGTAATACTGTCACCGACACTGAGACGGAGCACATTTTTTATATGATTCACATCCTCGCCGGATATGATTACAGACTTATTCAGTTCGCTTAGATTTTCTACATAGAATCTGTGCATACTATACTCACCCACTCATTCATATGAACTGTATCAAGGATTTTAAAGCCATTTGAAGTAAGTGCTTCCTTGACATCATCTTCTCTATCCTCAATAATTCCAGAGGTGATGAAAATACCGCCATCTTTTAGATAATCACGAACAACTCCCGAAAGAGGTATGATAACATCGGCAAGAATATTTGCAACAACAATATCATACTGTCTTGCAGGAATACTGTCTTCACCACCAAGAGACAGGTCAACCATTTCAGCCGGAGTAAGAGGTGTCGATATACCTGAACCAAGGCTTCCTTTCTTGTAGGCCTCAGCTTCCTCATCAGACATTTTCTCTGCTATAAAATTCTTTGAAAGCAGATTTCCGCAGCTGAAATCAATTCTGTCAGATGAAAGTCCATTGGCTTCAGCATTGATCTTACTTGAATCGACGGCCTGAGGATCTATATCCAGACCATGAACATAACCTGCGCCCATAATAACAGCTGCAATCGAAAGAATTCCGCTTCCGCAGCCTATATCAAAAACAGAAGGTCCTTCAGAACCATTCTTTTGGACACACTCGGAAATATATTTATCAAGCTGACCGAGACATAATTTCGTAGTCTCATGTGTGCCTGTACCGAAAGCCATAACCGATTCAATCTTAATAACCTTATCATCAGACTTCTTATCCGGATATTCCTCCCAAACCGGTTCAATAACAAGATTGTCATAAAGGCGAAATGGTTTATAATACTGCTTCCAGTTGTCGTTCCATGTAGTATCATCAGTCGTATCTGTTAACATAATATTTTTATTGCCAACCGGAAGGAATTCTTCAAGTCTGTTCATCTCTTCAAGAACGAGATCCTTGATTCTGAGCGCATCTTCTTCGGTCCTGATAAAACATGAAACCTTAGCAGATCCATCATCTTCTCCCGCCATAAGCGGTACATCCACATACATTTCCTTAAGCTCATCATCAGTAAGAGGTACATTATCCTCGATAAGTACTCCCTCAGCTCCGTTCTCATTCAGGAACTCACTTATAAGATCAACCGCCTCAACACTGGTTTCAATTGTCAGCTTCTTCCAAATCATATCCTATCCTCTATAGTATTATTCCCAATAAGATTTATATCTAAAATTATTTATCTTTATATAGCATACAAAATTACGGCTAAGTCATTTTTCAGTAAATAGAATAAGATCAATGCTCTATTCCGTATATAGTAAAAAAATAAAGATCAATGTCCTTTATCTGTATATCGCACAAAAGCAAGGTCATGCCTTCTGAGACCATTTGCGGACGTCGGCACTTAGTGAGCAGTGCACACCGTGCTGCGAACTTAGTGTCCGCTACGTCCGCAACTGAAGTGCGAACGATGTCTCAGAAGGCATGAACCTTGCTGTTTAAATATGTTTACAAAATTACTTTCTGAATCCCTTTTTCTTCTTATGATCACCGAATGAGAATCCGCCTGCGGAATCCGTTGATGATCTTGCATTTACAGAAGGGCCTGAAGCATTCTCATACTGATTAAGTATTGCCTTCTGCTCTTCTGAAAGATTTTCAGGAACCTGAACGATAAGTGTTACATAATGATCACCACGTACTGACTTGTTACGAAGTGTTGGAACACCCTTACCTCTAAGCTTAATCTTAGTATTTGTCTGAGTTCCCGGTGCTATATCATAACTGTAAGGTCCATCAATTGTCTGAAGTGTAACCTTACCACCAAGTGCAGCCTGTGTAAATGATATAGGTTCAGTTGAGTAAAGATCATATCCCTGTCTTGAAAATGTTTGATGTCTGTCGACAAGTATAGTTACAAGAAGATCTCCTCTTTCACCTCCGTTGATACCCGGCTCACCCATCTCACGAAGACGGATACTCTGTCCGTTATCAATACCTGAAGGAACCTTGATCTGAATCTTCTTCTTGCTCTTTACATATCCGGAACCTGCACAGTTCGAACACTTATATTTTATGATCTTACCACTTCCCTGACAATCAGGACATGTGGTTATTGTTCTTGCCATACCAAACAGTGACTGCTGTGTAAATGTAACCTGACCTTTACCTCCACACTTGCCGCAAGTCTCAGCAGGATGTCCCGGCTGAGCTCCCGATCCTTTACATACCGGACACTCATCCTTGAGAGGAAGCTCGATTTCCTGAGTTGTTCCAAAAACAGCTTCTTCAAATGTACATCTTACTGTCTGTCTTATATCCTCGCCTTTGATAGGACCGTTAGCAGCACGCTGACGTCTTCCGCCACCGAACATATCTCCGAAAATATCTCCGAAGATATCTCCCATATCGGCAAAATCGAAACCGCCAAATCCGTCTCCGGCGTTCTGATCAAATGCAGCGAAGCCGCGGGTATCATAAAGCTTTCTCTTCTCAGGATCACTGAGAATTGCATAAGCCTCTGAAGCCTCTTTAAATTTTTCCTCGGCTTCCTTGTCACCCGGATTTGCATCCGGATGATACTTCTTAGCAAGTACACGGTAAGCCTTCTTCAAGTCATTATCAGTAGCGTTGCGAGGTACACCAAGGACTTCATATAAATCTCGTCTTTCTTCAGCCATTTATATTACCTACCCTCGCCTATATTAAATCTCTTTGAAATCTCCATCAACAACATCATCACCGAAATCCGGTGTTCCTGCGCCTGTTCCTGCATTTGCTCCAGGACCATTCTGCTCATAAAGCTTCTCGAAGAGCTGCTGTGCAGCTGTCATGAGTGAATCACGACCTGCCTTAAGCTTCTCAACATCATACTCTGAAAGATTATCGATATCTGTACCATCGATAATTGTCTTAAGAGACTTGAGCTCATCCTCAACCTTCTTCTTATCTGCATCTGCAAGCTTGTCTCCGACTTCGTTAAGAGCCTTCTCTGTCTGGAATACGATAGCATCAGCGTCGTTACGAACCTCAACGCCTTCCTTACGCTTCTTATCAGCTTCTTCATAAGCCTGAGCTTCCTTAACTGCTCTCTCGATATCCTCATCGCTGAGTGATGTACCGGATGTGATTGTAATATGCTGCTCACGTCCTGTACCAAGATCCTTAGCAGATACGTTAACGATACCATTTGCATCGATATCGAATGAAACTTCGATCTGTGGAACACCTCTTCTTGCTGGAGCGATACCATCAAGTCTGAAACGTCCGAGTGACTTGTTGTCCTTAGCGAACTCACGCTCACCCTGAACGATATTGATATCAACGGCATCCTGATTATCCTGAGCTGTTGAGAATATCTGGCTCTTGTGTGTAGGAATTGTTGTATTTCTTTCGATAAGGTGTGTAGCAATACCACCCATTGTCTCAATTGAAAGTGTAAGTGGTGTTACATCGAGAAGAAGGATATCTCCGGCACCTGCATCACCTGCAAGCTTACCACCCTGGATACAAGCTCCGATAGCAACACACTCATCAGGGTTAATTCCCTGGAATGGATCCTTACCTGTTATATGCTTAACTGCATCCTTAACAGCGATGATTCTTGTTGAACCACCAACAAGGAGAACCTTGTCGATTTCTTCAGGTGTAAGACCTGCATCATCAAGAGCCTGCTGAACAGGACCACGTGTCTTCTCTACGAGATCAGCTGTAAGCTCATCGAACTTAGCACGTGTAAGGTCCATATCAAAATGCTTAGGACCATCTGCAGTTGCTGTAATAAATGGGAGATTGATATTGGTAACTGTCTGTGATGAAAGCTCTTTCTTAGCCTTCTCTGCAGCTTCCTTAAGTCTCTGCATAGCCATCTTATCAGTTGAAAGATCTACACCTTCCTTCTTCTGGAACTCTTCAAGCATGAACTTAGTTACAGCATCATCGAAGTCATCACCACCGAGCTTGTTGTTACCTGCTGTAGCAAGAACCTCGATAACTCCTTCACCGATCTCAATGATAGATACATCGAATGTACCACCACCAAGGTCGTAAACCATGATCTTCTGTTCTTTCTCATTATCAAGACCATAAGAAAGAGCTGCAGCTGTAGGCTCGTTGATGATACGCTTTACATCAAGACCTGCAATCTTACCTGCATTCTTTGTAGCCTGTCTCTGAGAGTCTGTGAAGTAAGCAGGAACTGTGATAACTGCCTCTGTAACCTTCTCACCAAGATATGTCTCAGCATCTGTCTTAAGCTTCATAAGAGTCATGGCTGAAATCTCTTCAGGAGAATACTTCTTGCCATCGATTTCTACCTTGTAGTCAGATCCCATATGTCTCTTGATGGATGAGATTGTCTTCTCTGCATTTGTAACAGCCTGACGCTTTGCAGCATCTCCGACAACTCTTTCACCTGATTTAAGGAATGCAACTACTGAAGGTGTTGTTCTCTGACCTTCTGCATTAGTGATAACCACCGGCTTACCACCTTCCATAACAGCTACACATGAATTAGTTGTACCTAAGTCAATACCAATAATCTTTCCCATTTTTATATTCCTCCTAAAATAATAAACTTAATTAGTTTGCGACCTTAACCATCGCATGTCTGAGTACCTGATCCTTGAACATATAGCCCTTCTGCATTTCCTCGACTACAACATTCTCACCGAGTTTTTCATCTTCTATATGTATAACTGCATTATGGTATGTAGGATCAAACTCCTTATCGACAGCATTCATAGGCTGAACCCCTAAACTTTCAAAGGTTTCCATGAGCTGCTTATATATCATTTCAATACCTTCTTCGAAAGGTCCCTTATCCTCTTCAGAAACATTTTCAAGAGCTCTTTCGAAGTTATCTACAACAGGAAGCAGTTTCTCAAGTGCATCCATAGCACCTCTGTCGAACATTTCCCCGTTTTCCTTCTTGTTTCGTTCGCGCATGTTGTCGAACTCTGACAGAAGTCTGGTATACTTTTCTTTATTTCCTTCAGCAAGTTCCTTTGCAGCTTCGAGTTCTGCCATAATAGCCTTGCTGCCTTTTCTGTTTTTCTTTGGAACCGGCTTAGGACGCTTAGTCTCAGCTTCCTCAGGCGGTACATTTTCTTCATCATCTACGAAGACTCCGGTGCCTTCCGGCGCTGTATCCTGATGTATAACTCTTAATTTGGTTTCTTGTGCCTGAGTTTCAGGATCCTTTTCTTCCTTTTCTTCTTTCAGATGACGCAGTCTTTGATCCATCAAATTTGCCATTAATCTTCACCCCTTCTAATCTTTTCTGAAAATGTTATCAAGTTCGTCAGTAAGACTTTTTAGTGTCTGTACAACCTTCTTGTAATCCATTCTTTTCGGTCCTATGATACCGATGGTACCCTTCGCACCTTCAGGAAGCTCGTAGGTTGAAGTAACAATTGAGCAATCCTTCATGTTCTGAACCGGGGATTCATCACCAATATAAATCTGAATATTGTTATCTTCAGCTTTCAGCGTCTCATCAGCAAGCTCACTGAGTCCCGTCTTTTCTTCAAAGGTTTCAAGAAGCGCTGTCGCCTTGTTGATATCCCCGAGTTCATCATACTTCAGAATGTTCGATGCACCACTTGTATAAATGGTGGTTTCCTCAGCCTGATGTACTGCATCAACAATACCTTCGAAGATAGCTTCAAGAATATCCGCATATTCTCCGTCTCCCGCCTGACGTTTCATGGTCTGCATAAGTTCAATGTTAATCTCATCAACAGATATTCCCTGAAGAAATGTATTCAGGAGAATGTTAAACTTAAGAACCTCTTCGTTGTCAAGCGCTCTCTGGACTCTTATAAGCTGATTCTTCGCTACATTGTCCCCGACAACTATAACTGCAACAAGTCTTTCTTCATCTACCTGTGACAGCTGAATAAACTTGACCTGTTTGTTTCTGAGACGAGGCGTTGTAACCATTGTTGCATACTGGGTATTATATGCCAGTACCTTTGCAACCTGCATGAGAAGATTCTCAAGTTTGTCAACCCTCTCGAGAAGAGCTCCTTGAGACTTATCAGTCTCCTCCTTCTCGCTCATAACCTCATCGACATAAAATCGATATCCCTTATCTGTAGGAATTCTTCCTGCCGACGTTCTCGGTTGAATCAGATAACCCATAAGTTCAAGATCAGACATTTCATTTCTGATCGTCGCAGAGCTGAGACTTATGCTCAGTTCCCTTGAAATTGTTCTTGAACCGACCGGTTCTCCGGTTTCGAGGTAATTTGCAATTATAGCCTTAAGGATTTCTTTTTTTCTGTCGTCAAGAATTAGTTCCTGCGCCATTTTATCACCATCCTTAGGTTTTATTAGCACTCAACACCTTGTAGTGCTAACTAATGATTATAATAACCCCGTAAACCCTTATCTGTCAAGTATAAATTCGGACAAAATAATGTTGCTGACATCGATTCCTTTATCGGTCAGCCATACTCTGTCACTGTCTGTTTCCATGTATCCGTCATTGATATATTTATTTAGAACAGTACCATATATTTCATACATATCTTTACCGAATCTGAGACGGAATTCTTTTCTGCTGACACCGGCCATCATCCGCAATCCGAGGAACATAAATTCCTCCATTCTGCTGTCTACATACATGGTTTCGGTGTTCTGTCTCATAACAGAGGCGGCGGATTCATATAGTCTGAAGGCATCTGTCCTTGCAGCCATTTCATCCCTTATATCCTCACATATCCTGATGTATGTATCCATATCGGTAATATTTGAAAATCTTTCACCCTTAAAGAAGGATGCTGCTCCAAGTCCGAAGCCTATATATTCTCCGCCGGTCCAATAAACAGAATTATGCCTGCTTTCATATCCCGGCTGACAATAGTTCGAAATCTCATATCTATGATAACCGTTTGCCGCAAGGACTCTTTTCGTCATTGCATACATCTGTCTGTCTGTTTCTTCATCCGGAACCAGCTTCAGCATCTCTGTATCAGATGCAAGAGGTGTTCCTTCTTCAATCTGAAGTGAATATACGGAAATGTGCTCCGGCCTCAGCTCTGTCACTCTGGTCAGCGTATCTACAAAGCTGTGCACAGACTGACCGGGAACTCCGGACATAACATCTACATTTATATTCTTAAATCCCGCACGTCTGACATCCTGATAGCTTTCGGCAAACTGTTCGAAGGTATGTATCCTTCCGAGATTTTTCAGTATCTCGTTATCTGCCGACTGCATTCCGATAGAAATTCTGTTTACACCGAATTCAAGATATTTCAAAAGATTTGAATATTTGATCGTTCCGGGATTTGCTTCAATAGTGATCTCCGGAAATCTGTCTAATTCAAATGTGTTCTTTATCGCATTAAGTATACTTTCGATCATCACCTCATCCAGAAGTGAAGGAGTTCCGCCGCCGATATAGACGGTCTTTACTGTATATCTGTCCGCAAATATCTTATAAAGGCTTATCTCATTGCAGATTGCCTGCGTATACTGCATATGATCTGTGATATTCTTATTATCAAAAGAAAGAAAATCACAATATGCACATTTATGAACACAAAAAGGTATATGAATATAAAGACTCAGATTTTTCTTCATTATGATAATCCTTATTCATCATCAAGCTTAAGCACTGCAAGGAAGGCCTTCTGCGGAACCGTTACATTACCGATTTCTCTCATCTTCTTCTTACCTTCCTTCTGTTTTTCAAGAAGCTTCTTCTTTCTGCTTATATCACCGCCGTAACACTTGGCAAGAACATCCTTACGAACCGCCTTAACAGTCTCTCTGGCAATAACTCGACCGCCGATAGCTGCCTGGATTGGTACCTCGAAAAGATGACGAGGGATTTCGACCTTGAGCTTCTCGCACATTTTTCTTCCTCTTTCATATGCCGAATCTTCGAATACTATAAAGGAAAGAGCATCAATATTCTCACGATTTATAAGTATATCAAGTTTAACGAGCTTAGACTTCTGATAGCCCTTAAGCTCATAATCGAAGGAAGCATATCCTCTTGATCTGGATTTAAGAGCATCAAAGAAATCATAGATGATCTCATTAAGCGGCATATCATACTTTAGAAGAACACGGGTTTCTTCTATATATTCCATACTCTTATATACACCGCGTCGCTCCTGACAGAGTTTCATTATCGCACCGGTAAATTCTGTTGTTACCATTATCTCCGCATCAACTATCGGCTCTTCCATATAGTCTATCTCCGAAGGATCGGGAAGATTGGAAGGATTTGTAAGTTCTATAACTTCACCATCAGTTTTATATACCTTATATACAACACTCGGAGCGGTGGTAATGATATCAAGATTATATTCTCTCTCAAGACGTTCCTGAATAACCTCAAGATGAAGAAGTCCGAGGAATCCGCATCGGAAACCGAATCCAAGAGCAACAGATGTCTCAGGCTCATAGAAAAGCGAAGCATCATTCAGCTGAAGCTTCTCAAGCGCATCCTTAAGTTCCTGATATTTTGCACCATCCTCCGGATATATACCGCAGTAAACCATCGGATTTGCCTTCTTATATCCCGGAAGTGCCTCTGCACACGGATTCTCTGCATCGGTAACAGTATCACCGACTTCCGTATCACGCACATTTTTCAGGGATGCAGTTATATATCCGACCATGCCGGCTGAAAGCTCATCACAAGGAATGAATCTTCCTGCACCGAATATACCTACTTCAACAACATCAGCCTCAGCTCCCGTCTCCATCATACGGATTCTGGATCCCTTAGCAACAAAGCCATCGAAAACTCTGCAGAAAATGATAACTCCCTTATAGCTGTCATAAAGGCTGTCAAAAATAAGCGCCTTGAAAGGAGCATCATTGTCTCCTGAAGGTGCAGGTATCTTGCTTACGATCTGCTCAAGAACCTCACCGATATTAATTCCGTTCTTAGCGGAAATGAGCGGTGCATCCTGAGCTTCTATTCCGATAACATCTTCAATCTCTGTCTTTACCCTTTCAGGCTCAGCTGACGGAAGATCTATTTTGTTTATAACAGGAAATACTTCAAGATTGTTGTCTATCGCAAGATATACATTTGCAAGGGTCTGCGCCTCGATACCCTGAGCGGCATCTACTACAAGAACTGCGCCTTCACAGGCAGCAAGCGAACGTGAAACCTCATAATTAAAGTCAACATGTCCCGGTGTATCAATAAGATTGAAGATATACTCCTCACCATCCTTAGCCTTATAAATAATACGGACTGCCTGAGATTTGATAGTTATTCCTCTTTCTCTCTCGATATCCATATTATCGAGAACCTGCTCCTGCATTTCGCGTTCCGTCAGTGTTCCGGTCTCTTCAATAATTCTGTCGGCAAGCGTGGACTTACCGTGATCTATATGTGCTACTATACAAAAATTCCTGATCTTGCTCTGATCTAAATGTGACATAATTTAACTCCCGATTCCAGCCAAAGAACCATCGTTCCTGCTGATTTATTTATTCTCTATATCGCCTATTACCTTTATCTGATATTCACGGCTGATCCTCATCATATTTGAAATAAAGTCCGTATATTCAGCCTTAAGCGATTCATCCATTCCTTCCGTAAGCCTCTCGATCACTGCCTTCTCTCTGTCCGGCTTATATATCTCATCACCATTTTCAGCCTTAATAAGCGCAATATCATGAGCTATAGCCATACGTTCGATAAAAAGCTTCTTCAGCCCGTCATCGACTTTATCTATTCTTGTTCTAAGTTCATCTAACGTCATTTCTGTATCCTTATCTCAATAAATCATCAACTTATATGACCGAATCATCAGATTTCTAACATCATCGCTCACATACCCACAATATTATAAGTAATCTCTATTCATTTGAAAAGAAATATATTTATTCCTTTTCTTCAAATCCTTCAATATCCGTCAAAAATCCGGAAACACTGAGTGCTTTATCACCTGACATACGAGGACTGTAAATATATAAAGCATCTTTGGTCCTGGTAACAGATACGTAAAGCATCCTTCGTTCCTCTTCAATTTCTGCCTCAGATCTTGATTTTTTATGCGGCATCACTCCGTCTACACATTCAATTATATGAACCTCGCTGAATTCAAGTCCTTTAGCCGAATGCATCGTCATCAGCTGAACCTCATCCCTGTCCTTATTCTTATGAAATGTATTCTCGCTCGCCTCTTTCTGCTCTTTCAGCAGCTTCTGATAGCTTTCGATATATTCAATAAAACTGTCATAAGTATCAAACTCTCTTGCAACCCCCTGTACTTCATCAAGTACATCTATCATTTCTTCATAATCCAGGTTATGTTCTGCAGCATATTCCTTCAGGTATTTATCATACCCCACAGCCTTTCTGATATAAGATATAGCCCCGAAAGGATTAAGTCTCCTTATCGTATCAAGTTCATTTGCAAGTCTGATTATATTTGTCTTAAGATAGTCCTGATCGGACGCTTCCTGAAGCAGTTCTTTCAGTCCGACTCTTTCAGTAGGAAGCATATTTCTCTTTATATATCTGACAGGTTTATTCATAAATGTGAGAAACAGTGACCTTCTGTTATCTCCCATCGCGAAATGTATGTAATTGAGGATCGGCTGTACTATATACTGCGAAAAAATATCAGGAATCACATCTCTTACCGAGAAAGGGATTCCGTTCTCCCGAAGCTTATAGATAAGCCTCCTCGGATCCATATTGGTCCTGTATAGTACTGCAATATCTTTATATGCGGTTCCCGCATCATGTGCCTTCTCGATACGCCTGATAAGCAGTTCATTTTCTTTCCTGATATCTTCAGGCCGCGAAAAATATATACGACCCCTGTCCTTAACAGCCGACTTAAGCGCCTTGTCATATCTTTTCTTATTTCTTCCGATTATTTTCGACGACAGTTCAGTCACAACTTCAGGACATCGGAAGTTTGTTGAAAGCGTCATAATCTCTGCATTTTCAAACTCTTTACTGAAAGACAGCATAATGTCAGGTCGTGCCCCTCTGAAGCCATAGATGGACTGATCATCATCCCCTACAGCGAAGATATTGTTATCCGGAGCGGCAAGCATTTTTAATATCTTATACTGTATAAGATTTGTATCCTGAAACTCATCAACAAGTATATATGGATAAAGCTGATGAATTCTCTGCCTTATATCCTCCCTTTCCGCCAGAAGCTCATAACATTTCGAAACCATATCATCGAAGTCAAGAACTCCGAGTCTCGCCTTCTCTTCATTATACCTTTTATACATCAGGCGAAAATCATGTTCCGGCATATCATGACTGTAGTAGTCATCAACATTTATCATGTCCGAGCTGATACGTCCGAGCTGATTTATGGCACTGAGTATAATTTCATCATTGTCATAGAAATCCTTATTAATATCGAGAAGAATATTTCTGATCATATCCTTCTTCTGCGTCTCATCCAGCACTCCAAGTCCCTTACCGCCGTATGCCGTATTTATTATCCAATAAAAGAAGGAATGAAATGTACCGAACCTTACATCACGTCCTCTGTCACCAGCGATCGATAGAAACCTTGTTCTCATAGAAGCAGCTGCAGCCCTGGTAAAAGTAAAGCATAATATGTTTGCAGGATTAACCTTACAAACATCGATCAGATAACAGATCCTGTTAACTATAACAGTCGTCTTGCCGGAACCCGGTGTACCCAAAACCAGCATCGGGCCTTTATACCACTGAACTATATTCTGTTGTTCTTCACTCAGTCCCGACAAATGTTAATCTCCTGTCATATATTATTTCATCATACAAGATATAAATATTTAATCATGCAAAATATAATTATTTAATCATACAAAATATAATTATTTAATCTAACAAGAAAAACGGTCGAGCATTAATAATGCTCGACCTACTATCATTTAAAAATTTACGCATTTGCCCCACAGCACTTCTTGTACTTCTTGCCCGATCCGCATGGACATGGATCGTTACGTCCGATCTTCGGAGCCTTAACTACTGTGTGTGAAGACTTTTCCTTCTTGTAAAGCTCTTTCTGCTCTTCCTTTGTAAAGATGCTGTCCCATTCAGGAAGTGTATAAAGCCATTCAGCATTGCAGCTTACCATATTCATGTAAAGGCTCTCAAGGTCAATATCAATTGTGATTTCCGAATCCTCAGTTATCTCTTCGAGATTGTTGCTTTCCTTAAGGCTGTCGTCAATTCCGTCAAGAAATCCTGTGATAAGCTCAATAGTTGTATCATATTTTTCAGCAAGTTCTTTTACTGTACACTTGATTACTTTCTTAGGCTCTTTAAGAATCTGCTCATAAATGCCCTTCTCAACTCCGAAGTAGTTCAGCCAGAACTGCTTTCCTTCAGGTGTTCTGTCATCAAGACCGTAAGCATGATCACGCCAATCCTTTAATAATCCCATATTAAATCTCCTCTGTCTTATATACATATTTAAACATTTGCGATTTTAAACACAAATGCGATTATAGCAAAAAGAAAAATAATAATCAATATTATTCATATCTGAGTGCATCTATCGGATTAAGGTTAGATGCCTTTACGGACGGAATAAGTCCGAAAATGATTCCTATCATCATTGAGAATATTACGGAAATGATAATAGCCGGTACACTGATCGCGACCGGAACCTCCGCGACTTTCGATATAAAGTACGCAAGTCCGATTCCCGCACCTACTCCTATAAATCCACCTATCGAAGTAAGAACGGCAGCTTCAGTAAGGAACTGTCCGAGTATCGATCTCTTTCTTGCTCCAAGAGCCTTCTTAAGTCCGATTTCTCTTGTTCTTTCAGTTACGGATACAAGCATTATATTCATAACACCTATACCGCCGACTATAAGGGATATACTAGCGATCCAGATAAGCTGTTTACTGGTTGCCGAAGAAAGCTTCTGAAGTTCCTTTGCCTTTTCAAGAGTATCCTCACTTTTATACTTTACAGAATCCTCGGAATTATCATTTATATATCCGTTCAGAAGATCCTGTGTTGATTTTCCCGCATCCGTCATCGCTTCAGTTTCTATAGCCTTTACAAGTACCTGATACGGTTCATCATATTGATAAAGTACCGGCCAGCAAGTATCGGGAACAACAAGAATTCCGGATGATTCATCACCATAATATGTATCCCATTCATCTATCGAATTAATGACCGGTTCAAAATCATCTATCTTCTCGACTATTCCTATTACCACAAACGGGGTTCCCATGATCTCAACGGTCTCGTTAAGCGGATTCGCCCCTTCAAAAAGACTGTATGCTGATGCCTGATCGAGAATCACAACATTTTTAAATTCAGTGAAATCCTTTTCTTCAAAACCTCTTCCTTCTGTAATGGTATAACCCAGAAGATTGATATATTTATTATCGGCTCCGATAATATTACATCCAACAAGGCTTGATTTTCCATGATTTACACCCTGCCATACATTTGCCCTATGATACTTTGCGGCATCAATAACAGAATCCTGCTCAAGTATCTTATTCATTATCGTATCATCAATTAAGGGAACCTTTGAAACATCGAATCCATCACTTGGATTAACCTCCATACCTCCGGAAGTCAGATTTACACGAACAATGTTATTTCCCGATCCAACAAGATTCTGCTTTATCTGGTCGTTGGTACCCTTGATAGTTGAAACAATAGCTATGATGGCAGCAATACCTATTATGATTCCGAGCATTGTCAGAAAAGATCTCATCTTATGTCCGAAAATACCCTGAAAAGATAATCTAATATTCTCTATCATATCTACTCCAAATTACATCTGTAACCATTTATCCTAAACGGCTGCGATCTGTATAAATCAATAACCATAAAGATCACTTAAATCGGCTTCCTTACAGACTTTACCTTCAACCGCATCCTTCTCATACGGAAATGCTATATAATCAGAAGCCGTAATACCGGCCTTTACAACTATTTCTGTTCCATAATAGATTTTGCCCGTTGAAATGACCTGCTTCTTAAGCCTTCCGTTTTCACGCTTCATAACATAATAGGATGCATTTTCCTTTTTACAAAGTGCAAGCGGAATAACTATTTCATTCTGAAGGGATTCATAGTTAGAGGTTTGAGCAGTTGTTACTTCAACCCACATACCTTCACTTAAATCTTCACCGCCATCTATAACTACAGATACGGGATATGAAGATGCAGTATATTCATAATATCCGCCACTTTCAGATGGATTTTCGGCAATCTTTGAAACCTTACCTGTATAAGACATCCCGGTATCATATGAAAGGATATCTACCTGCTCACCGATATATATTTCATCCAGGCTCAGCTCATCTACATTGATAACAGCCGAATATACATCGGAAGCATCTATGACAATCGCAGGAGACATTCCACTGTAAACATCATCAGTTACTTCATTAAATCTGACTACTCCGTCAAATTCCGCCAAAACCTTACACTTTTCTATAGCTTTTTCCTGTCTCTTTATCGACAGGTTCTGATTCTGAATTCTGAGATTAAGATTCCTGATCTCTTCATTCTTAAGTCTGATAGCTCTTGCCAACTCAGTCTTGGTATAAACAATCTCAGGGTTTTCAAGCTGTTCGTCCTGTTCCTTCTTGAGTTCCTCTAATGCTTTATCGACTTCGGCTTCGGCTTTATTCGCTACATCCATTGCCTGTTCATATTTTTTCTGCTTCTCATTGCAATCGGAAGTCGCCTTTTCAAGTTTTTCTGTAATCTCTGATAAAGCATTATATTTTTGAATACAAGTTGAATCTGCTGTTTTAAACAGTTGATATACTCCACCATATTCACTGACAACTGTTTTATCCAACTTATAAACATCGTTTTTAATTTCTTCATCAGTTCTTGCAATTTTTTCAGGAACCGCATCAGTACAGGTGGCAATATTATTCTTTTTATAAAAAGCATCAAGATCCTTGTAAGCCTTATCGCGGTCTATCACACTACGGTCATATTCTTTCTGCTTTGTATCCATTTCGTCCTTTAATTCAAGTACCGTCTTCTGTGCTTCGTTATATTCCGTAAGCGGAGCGATTGTCTTTTCAGACGCTTCATCATAAGCCTTCTCCGCCTCTTCCAGTTTCTTCTCAGCAGGTGTTTTCGGAATTTCAGCATCATCTTCTATAGGCGTCGTATTATTCAGCTTTTCCAGCTGATTTTCCGCAAGCCTAAGATCGGTATATGACACCTGAAGCTGGGCATACATTGTATCAAGCTTAAGGCTTTCCTGTGTTGTATCATATTCAAGAATTACATCTCCTGCTTTAACACTGTCGCCCGGAGACGCATAAATACCCTTAACAAGCTTGTCTTTCTCTATATAAATATTCTGTTCATTGCTTACGACCACATTTCCGCTGAAGCTGGATGAGCTTTCATACCAGTTTCCGACAAAATTACTTACCGGATATACCTTTACCGGATCCGAATTCTTCCTTTTCGTTCGGTAAATGTATGCGCCGCCGAGAGCTGCTCCGACAATTAAAAGCAGTGTGATCAGCGTTATTATAAACTTTTTCATACATTTCCTCCGAAATCAGGGGAGGCTTCAAAAGCCGCATCAACATCAGCTATACTGCTGGAATCGCTTGTTATCTCACCATCAAATATAGAAATTATCCTGTCTGCCTGCTCTGCTACTTCTCGAGCATGAGTGATCATTATAACTGTTACGCCTTCTTCGTTAAGCTTTCTGAAAAGTTGCATAACCTGAATACCGGATTTAGAATCAAGAGCTCCCGTAGGTTCATCAGCAAGAAGGATTTTAGGACTGTTAACCATTGCTCTGGCAATCGCAACTCTCTGCTTCTGTCCACCCGACAACTGGGTAGGCTTAAAGTACATTCTATCTTCAAGGCCGACCTTGATCAGCGCATCCTTGCAAAGCATCTTCCTTTCTTTTCTCGGAACTGCTGCATACTGGAGCGGAAGCTCAACATTCTGAAGTGCAGTCTGCCTCGGAAGCAGATTGAAATTCTGAAATACAAATCCGATATATTTATTTCTGATGCGTGAAAGCATCTTGTCATTTAATGTACTGATATCCGAACCGTCAAGAAAGAAGGATCCGCTGGTTGGTTTATCCAGGCATCCTACAATATTCATAAGAGTAGATTTGCCGGAGCCTGAAGGTCCCATAATTGCAACATATTCGCCTTCCTCTACTTCGAGATTAATATTCTTAAGTACTGGTACATCAATTCCACCCTGAGAATAGTTTTTAAAAATTTCTTTCAGTTCAAGAAGCATCCGATGCTACTCCCCTTTCGGTTCAGCATTATCAATCATGCCGGGGTCAATATCCTGCATTAATTCTTCATCAGTCAGATAATCGGTACTGAATTCGATATTCTCATCACCACCGAGATCCCCGCCAACGTCATCACTAGGGCTGATTTCATAATCTCCACCCATATCATCTCCTGGGCCGATTCCGAAATCTCCGCCCATGTCACCACCGGGGCCGATTCCGAAGTCTCCGCCCATATCATCTCCCGGACCACCCGGAACGGAACCACCATTCGGATCATCCATCATTTCCTGCATATATTCATCATAATTGGTAGTTGTAGGGCATCCGTTCTCGATATAATAATCCGGATATGCTATAAAGTCTTCCTCTGTAATACCGGATTTAATCTCATAAGAATCAGTATTTTCATCATACTCACCTACCGAAACCTCGGTTTTCTCAATATGATCATTAACCTGCTTCCATACAAAGTATCCGCCCTCTTCAAGCATCATGTAATATGAAGGAAGATATAATCCCTGCTTAACCTCTGACTGTCCGTTATCAATCTCAAGATACAAATGCTGGCCGAGCATAAGTCCATCCGTCGAATCAGGATTAACGTAAAAAGAATATTTGGATGCGGAATCTCCCGGTCCCATCATATAATAATAGCTGTCACCTTCATTCTTCTGAGGCTCCAGATCAATCTTCGTTATTACGCCATGCCATACATCATCATTAACTCTTGATCTGATAAGAATAGGAGTTCCCTGATTAATAGAACGTATATTCTGCTCGGATACAGTTCCTTTAATTCTAAAATCACCTTCAGCAATGATAGTTATAAAACCATCGTCACCGCTTGTCCCCATCGGACCATAGCCTGATGAAGAATTCTGATTAATCGACTTGATCATACCATCCATCGGAGCGGTAACCGCTGCCTGTTTTATGGATTCTTCCTGTTTCTGGATTTCAAGCTGCTTAATGGAAAGACTGTAATTAGCCTCATTCAGACTGGCATTATAACTGTTGATCTGACTAGTAAGCGATAATCTCTCATCCTCACTAGTTGCCTTATCTCTCTGGTTTACCAGATCATCAATAGTAGCAGCTGTACTGTTAATGTTGTTATATATACCCTGAAGATCCAGGTTCATCTGTTCAAGCTGGAGCTCCATTTCCTGAGTATCATATACGAAGAGTTCATCTCCCTCCTTGACACTGTCTCCAACCTTTACAAATATTTCTTTGACAGTTTTGGAGGAATCCTTGTTTACGCTTTTGGTCTCCTGGGATTCAACTATTCCCATAAATCTAGTTTCAAGACCTACATAGCCCGAATTGACGATTTCATCGACCTTCTGAACATATACAACCCTTCCGTCCTTAAGAACCTTGCCGTCACTTTTTCTGAACCAGAACCAGTAAACAGCAGCAGAACCCGCAAGAAGAATAATTATGATCAAAAAGATTATCAAACCTTTTTTACTTTTCTTCGTCTGATTCTCCATCTATATCAAAACCTCTTTCATCAGATTTGGAAAAAACTTTCTTAACCCATACTATTAGATAAATCACTACCGGAATGATCATTGAAACAAAGACCATCGGAAGCAGATATTTGCTCCCCGTAATGATACAATAAATAACCCCACCGAACAACGAAACAATTATTAAGATTATCAGTAGAGATATTAATCTTTTGAAAATATTATTCTTCACCTTCTCCGTCCTTTATATACTTAAACCATTCCTGTATTTTCTTCTCATATCCGTTATCAGAAGGAATATAGAATTCGCTTCCGACAAGCTGATCCGGAAGGTACTGCTGATCAACATAGTGCTTCGGAAAATCATGTGCATACTTATATCCAACATGACCGAGTTCAGCAGATCCTGCGTAATGTGCATCTCTGAGATGAGGCGGAACTGCTGCATTTGCTACATTTTTAACAGCCTCATTTGCTGCAAAGATCGCATTTACAACCGAATTACTCTTAGGCGCCGTCGCTACATATGTAGCTGCATGAGCAAGTATTATCTGTGCTTCCGGAAGTCCGACTCTTTCAACAGCCAAAGCACAGGCAGTCGCAACCTGAATTGCCTGAGGATCCGCATTACCGACATCCTCTGACGCACAGATCATAATCCTTCTTGCAATAAATGTAACACTCTCGCCGCCATAAAGCATCTTTGCCAGGTAGTATACAGCAGCATCGGGATCAGATCCTCTCATTGACTTGATAAATGCAGAAATTATATCGTAATGATTATCTCCATCCTTATCATATCTAATGGACCTTCTCTGTACGCACTCCTCGGCAACCTTTAAGTCAATCTCAATAAGTCCTGTTTCTTCGTTCCTGTCTGTAGAAAGAATTCCAAGTTCAACAGCATTAAGAGCATGTCTCGCATCGCCTTCCGAAATATCGGCAAGGAAACTGACCGCCTCATCGGTTATGGATGCCTTATAGACTCCCATACCCTTATCCTTATCATAAACCGCACGTCTTATCAATTCTTCGATATTCTCTTTACTGAGAGGTTTAAGCTCAAAAATCGTAGAACGAGAAACAAGAGCCCCGTTTACCTCAAAGTATGGATTCTCAGTAGTCGCACCAATAAGAATAACCGTTCCGTTCTCAACAAAAGGAAGCAGATAATCCTGCTGTGCCTTATTAAATCTATGAATCTCGTCAATGAAAAGGATGGTCTTTCTGCCGTACATACCAAGGTTTTCCTTGGCTTTATCAACAACAGCTTCCATATCCTTCTTACCTGATGCCGTGGCATTCAATTCACAGAATTCCGACTTTGTAGTTTTAGCAATTACCTGAGCAATTGTAGTTTTTCCTGTTCCCGGCGGGCCATAAAAAATGACAGAACCAAGTCTGTCTGCTTTTATTGCACGGTAAAGAAGCTTATCCTTCCCGAGAATATGCTCCTGTCCTACAATCTCATCTAAATTGTCAGGTCTTAATCTGCTGGCAAGGGGAGCGTTGACCTTCTGCTCCTCCTGCCTCATGTATTCAAACAAATCCATAATCAGCCTCTTTTAACAGGTCAATCAATCTTATAAAAGTCCCAGCTTCTTAATGATATAATCGAACTTCATTATATCTATAGGCTTGCAGATATAATCATCATAATCGTTACTTGCATACGAAGCATCGAACTCCTCATCAAGTGCGGATATCATTACGATCTTACATCTGGAAATACGTGGTATACCAAGCTTTCTTTCTGCATCTCTTATTGATTGAAGAACCTTATATCCATCTATCTTCGGCATCATTATATCAAGGCAGACGAGATCAAACTCCTTGCCCTCTGATACAGATTTTACAAACTGATCAACTGCTTCAATACCATCCGTAGCCAGAACAACTTCTCCATATCTGGAAAGAAGTTTAGATAAAAACTTTCCGCTGGCTATATCATCTTCTGCTATTAATACCTTCATCCTCAACCTCCAACCTTTATGTGTTCCAACCACTTGTTAACATATCCGATAACCCGGCTTTTAAACTGACCGTTACGATAATGGATACGTCTGTCAAGTGTATACATCATAAACATTCCGCATAATGTATTTGCCAATTCTGCGGCTGTAAAATAATCGGTTATTTCTTTATTATCGATAGCCCCCTGAAACAACCCGGTAAGGAATTCAATCCTGTTCCGAATTCCTTCCTCAACATAATCTCTGGTGTATGTGTTATGTAGAAGTTCCTCATGCTGAAGAATCAGCGTTGATAATGTAAAGTAATTCTCATAATAAGAGGTAAGCGAATCGACATACATATCGATTTTCCCAAGATAACTGCAATCTCTTGATGAAATAGTCTTAAAAATACCCTTATCGAATTTAAAATATGTCTTTACAATATCCTGCAGGAGCTCATTTACATCGGAATAATACTTGTAGATCATAGCTTCCGGAATATTAACCCTCATGGAAATATTCGCAAAACTGAGAAGTGCAAGTCCTGCATCACTGATAAGATCTATAGCAGAGGATAATATTCTGTCTTGAACCGATATAAATTCTTCGTTCATGACACTCCTCCCTACTACTAAAATGAAATTTTAAACCACTTTATATTATATTGCTTTAAAACTTTTAAGTCAACACTGATACACCCACAAATAAATAAGGGCTATCTTTTCAGATAGCCCTTCGTCACTCATAAAAAATGTATCGATTACTTTATAACAGTTACATTTGTAGCCTGAGGTCCCTTAGCTCCCTCAGTTACATCGAACTCAACCGGTGCACCCTTCTCAAGTGTTTTAAAGCCTTCCATTGCAATTCCTGAAAAATGAACGAATACCTCGTTACCTGCTTCATCAACAATAAAACCGTATCCCTTCTCAGGACTGAAAAACTTTACTGTACCCTTTGACATTTCCCTAACTCCTTAAAACATAAAATATTTGTGTGATACAACACTACTAGAATATATCACAAAAAATGATTTGAGTCAAGAATCGATTAACATAATCACTTAATGATCACAGATAATTTATTCGATTTCCGACAATAATGATAAACATTATTCGACAGTATAGTTTCTTTGTCAAGGCAGGTCCTGTTTACATCTCTTACCATGAAGATCAACCAGTCAACGTTATTATCAATCGACGTTTCCGAAACAATCAGATATTCATGTATGCTGGATGGGATTATATAATAATCATCTTCAAGCAGTTCAGATATCTTACAAAGCAACTTATCATATAATATCACCGGCGAACCATAAAATCCGTTTATATTACTGAGGTAAAGATACGGCGTAACCGGAATATCTTCCGAATCCATATCTCCATTAAACTTATCAAGCAATCCGTTAATGATATTATCCAGCCTGTCAATCTTTGGCGGAAACATTCTCATTGTATTTCCCAGTGCAACTCTGTAAAGCTCTTCATCATCAAGCTCGACATTTTCCAGATCAGCCCTTGTAACCTTCTTTGTCTCTACACTACCGTTATCATCGATAAACAGATTATAGGTAACATAAAGGTCGAGGTATTCCCTATACGGAATAGTATCAAGATCATCTCTCACATTTTCAAAATTATCGAGTGTAATGCATACACCTTTAATTAGTTCTTCTTTATTTAATTTGCTCATATCTCCCACTTTCCGGGAGCATTAATTGTAATAGGTAAAAAAAGATTAGCAAATGTCTTTCAGAAAATCAACGACTTTTTCCATATCTGCTCGCGTTCCGATCGTAATACGGAGAAATTCATTAATTCTCGGAAGATTGAAGTACCTGAAATAGATTCCCGCCTCTCTTGCTTTATCAAAAACTTCCTTGGCACCGATTCCCGAAGGTGATGCAAATACAAAGTTTGATGAAGAATCAAGTACCTTAAATCCAAGTTTCGTGAGTTCATCTGAAAACCATTTTCTTGTCTCCTTGATCAGACTAATCGTAGATCTGAAATATTCATCATCCTTCACTGAAGCTGTTCCAAGAATAATGGACGGCATATTCATTGTATATGAATTATATGAATACTTAACATCATTCAGATACTTGATAAGTGTCTCATTTGAAACCGCATATCCAATTCTCATTCCTGCCATGGATCTGGACTTGGAAAATGTTCTTACAACAACAAGGTTATTATAAGTATCAACCATATCGATAACAGAGGATCCTTCATCAGCAAAATCAATATATGCTTCATCGCATATAACGATGCTGTCAGGATTGGACTCTATAATATCTATAACCTTTTTTCTTTCAAGGAGAATAGATGTAGGCGCATTCGGATTAGCAAAAACAATACCGCCGTTAGGCTTCTTATAATCCTCGGGATCTATAGTAAAATCGTCCTTAAGACTTATGGTTTCATAGTCTATTCCAAGCAGTTCTGCCCATACAGGATAAAAAGAATATGTCACATCAGGGAAAAGAATCTTCTTATCTGAATTGAAGTATGTCATGAAGCACATGGCAAGTACATCATCCGAACCTACTCCTACGAACACCTGAGATGGCTTAACATTATGATACGACGCAAGTGCCTCACAGAGATCCCCGACAGTCGGATCAGGATATTTTCTGAACATATCCGTATCCATATTATTGATAAGCTTTTCAACCTCAGGTGACGGCCCGTAAGGGTTTTCGTTTGTATTAAGCTTTATAACATTATCATCCTTCGGCTGCTCACCCGGTACATAAGGTTCCACACGTCTGATATTTTTCTCCCAAGTATACATGATTTTGTCCTCCTAATCTATTACCACAGGGATATCCCCTCCGATATAGTTTATCATAACATATTTAAATTAATAAATTTATACACTATAGGTATATACAACACAATACAGGTTTAAACAATCCAATTCGAATTTAAATAATCCAATACCGAATATATATTACACTGCATGCATATAAACAAAATAATGGACTACCATAACGGTAGTCCATCATGCAATAACATATTATATTATTATTTCTTTTCAAATACAAGTTCCTGTCCCATTTCAAGAGCAGAATCTTCAGGAACAACAATTGTCTTGTTGCTTGGATTGTATGTACACTCAAGTGTATCGCCTTCAACTGTGAGAAGAAGCTTGTCGCCTTCCCATTTAGCAGCACAATCATACTCTTCGCTCATGTCACCTGCAAGTTCCTTGTACTCTTCATTAACTGCCATACCGAACTTAGCATTTGAACCCTTAAGGTCGATATAAATTGTGATCATTCCCATGTAGTTGCATTCATATCTTCCGTCTCTGTCTTTGTTTCCGCCACCCTTAAGAATGAAGAAAATAAGTGCACCTACAACAAGAAGTGCAACTACTGCTATAATAGCAATAAGTGGTCCCTTGCTGCCGCTCTGCTGTGGAGCTGCGCCAAATCCCTGATCCTGTGGTGCAAAGCCCTGATCTGGTGCTCCCTGTGTAAGAGGTGCGTTACATACAGGACATACTGCTGTACCGTCTGGTACTTCGTTTCCGCATACTGGACAAACCATAATAAATCTCCTTTAACTTTCATATATTTTGTTTGTAAAAAATTACCAGTCGCAATTATATCACAAAATACATATAAAAGTCTACATAAAATTTCAATATTATTTTATCAATCCCTTTAATTGACCGCTGATTTCAAGATGATTATATGCGAAATGTATTCCGGCAGCAGGGAAATCACAAAGCAGTCTTTCCTTTATCTGCGTAGCCGCAAGGAAATTATTCTCCGCTGTATCTGTCTCCACAAATATAGTAAGATCAACACTGCTTTCCGAAAGATCTATCTTAACATTATAATCTCCGTTCTTATCGGTTCTCGCATCGGCAGTCAGAGGATTCTCTTCTACGGCCTTTGAAAAAAGATGCTTTGCAACCGCAAGCTTTCTCGGATCGGATGCATCAGCATAAGTAATCGAAACCTTGAGCGGATATTTATTATTCATATCCTGAGTGGTCAGATTTCTTATTACACTGTTATCCAGAAGTGAATTCGGAATTATCGATTCAGCATTATCAATAATACCAGTTATTATAGTATGACGAAGTGTCATAGCTTTTACATATCCGGTAAGTCTTTCTCCGCCTACCGTTATCTCAACTCTGTCACCGAGCTTGAAAGGCTTAAATATAGTAATAATAAATCCGTGGATGATATTACTCAGACCTTCCTGGAATATAAATCCGAGAACCACTACTATCAGTGAACTGGACATAAGTATTGTATTTGAAAAACTGCTCAGCACAGGTGAAAGAGCCGCAATCCTGAACAGGAAAAATATAATTACAGCAACCTTTATAACACCATTAAGAAACTGAAACTTAATTCCGTCACTGTTTGATTTCTTGATGATCTTCGCAAAAACAGCATTGAGAATCCTGATAAGCATAAAGCAGACCAAGATATAGATCAAAGCAACCACATATTTATTTTTCATTATTTCATCGAAAAATGTCAACGCTATTCTCCTTATAAATTCATCACTGTCTTATCATTCGGATTTATTCACCGCAATAATCCTTATATTCTTTATCGAGGAGCATTTTAAACTCATCATAGAATTTCCAATCAAAGGCAAAATTACAATGTCTGTTCTCTTTCTCAGTAAATATATCCGGTAAAATATTAGTCTTGGATTTAGATACTCTTTCAAGAAAACCATCAATGCTCTCAAACCCATCGCTGTAATAATATTCTATGAAAGGCCAGATCTTATCACTGACATCATCTTCAGTCAGCTTCATATCAATACATTCCATAAATTCATCCGGAGTCTTCTCTCTTCTTCGTATTGCCGTTATCAGTGCCTCTGTAGAAGAATCGACATTGATAAAGTTTCTGTCTATTATCCACATAAGAACGTAAGAAATCTCAGCGGCACAGTACTTCCATATCACTTCATGATCCTGTTCCGTGAGTGCTCCTGTTTTGTTATACTGAGCACGATAATTTGCTTCGGCAACATCCCAATTCCATTCAGCATTATAAAATCCAACGCTGACTTTATTATTTGTTTTATGCTGCGGTAATACTTTTCCGGGTTCTTTATACTCTTTTGAATACTTAATTATCACTAACACGGATGCTATCAGCATCATTCCGAATAAAGCCCCAAATAACGGAATATCTGACTTATCAGGATCAAATATAACTATAAAGATAAATGCTATCACACTTATAACAGCGATAACACTGCATGTGATCATCGCATTCAGCGCATTCTTTTTTATTCTATCTTCGTCCATATATCATCATCCAATAAAAAATACAAATTTATAGTAATCAGATTATTTTAGTAATGTATTTAAATCTGTAATTATATCAATCAGATTAATTACAGTATCTTCTGTGTCAGTTCATCCAGCCAGTCAGCTTTATAATCCTCAATCTCACCTCTATCTGAAAGAGCCGCAAATGTCGGATCTATAGGAATACGTGCTACATTTGAAATGCCGTACTTTTCAGCAATCTCATCTACTCTGGACATACCGTATATATAATGTTTCTCCTTACAGTTAGGACATTCAAAGTAAGAAAGGTTTTCAACAAGGCCAAGTACCGGAACCTTCATCAGGTCAGCCATTCTGACCGCCTTCTCAACTATCATCTCTACAAGCTCCTGCGGAGATGATACAACTATAATACCATCTATAGGTAGCTGCTGGAATACGGTAAGTGCAACATCACCTGTTCCCGGAGGCATATCGACATACATCACATCTATATCGCCCCACATAACGTCATTCCAGAACTGGCTAACAGCTCCGGCTATTACCGGACCTCTCCAAAGAACCGGCTGAGTCTCCTCATCTATCAGAACATTCATTGACATCATTTTAATACCGCTCTTTGATACAACCGGAAGAATGCTGTCATGTGCACCAATCGCTTTTCCGTGAATACCGAACGCCTTCGGAATCGACGGTCCTGTAATATCCGCATCCATGATGGCTGTCTTTTTTCCGAGTCTCATTGAATTAACAGCCAGCATCGATGTAACAAGTGATTTACCTACACCACCCTTACCGCTGATAACTCCTATAACCTTTTTAATTTCAGAATCCTTATTATGAACCTTCTCAAGCTTAATATTATCAAGAAATTCCTTTGAGTCCGACATTTTACTCCTCCAATGAATATATATTTACCGAAAGCTGTCTGTCATAGAGTCTTTAAGTATAAGCATTTATGAAAAACTCTTTCGGCCATTAGACACTATGACATATCATAAACTATAAATTATGCTTTATCAAATCATTTTTTTACTCTATAATTGTTTTGTTAACTTGCATTTTACAGGAGAATTCTAATGGATAATGATAAAAAGACAACATATGTTATCGGTCATAAGAATCCGGATACGGATGCCATTGCCGCGGCCATATCATATGCTTATCTCAAGAATCTTACATCCGACAAGAGTAATTATGAGGCTATGCGATGCGGAAATATTAATTCCGAGACCCAATACGTCCTTGACCGCTTCAATATTAAGCCTCCTCGTTTTATCGGTGATGTAAGAACTCAGGTTAAAGATATGGAAATCAGGTCACTTCCGGGAATAAGCAGTGAAATGTCCTTGAAGGAAGCCTGGCTTACAATGAAAGAGAATAATGTAGTTACTCTCTGTATAACCGAAGGAAAATATCTTAAAGGACTTATTACAACGGGTGATATCGTAGAAACCAATATGGCAGTCTACGAATCTGATATGTTGTCCAAGACCAATACAAGCTATGAAAATATTGCTCACACTCTTGACGGTACAATGATCACCGGAGAGCTGTCGGGACATTTTGAAAAAGGCAAGGTACTTGTTGGTGCCGGAAATGCAGAACAGCTTGAAGAGTTCATGGACGAAGGTGATATAGTTCTTATCGGAAACAGATATGAAGCCCAGCTATGTTCTATAGAAATGGGTGCAAGCCTTATTATTGTGTGCGGTGGTTATAGCGTTTCTCCTTCTATTCAGAAGATTGCCGAAGAGAAAAACTGTCGAATCATGACAACACCGCATGATACATTTACTGTAGCTAGACTCATAAATATGAGTATGCCGGTCGGCAAATTCATGAAGTCCAATAATCTTATAACCTTTAAGCCGGATGATTATATAGAGGATATCAAGCCGGTCATGGCCGAAACAAGGCACCGCTACTTCCCGGTCGTTGATTCAAAGGGATATTACGTCGGCATGGTTTCAAGAAGAAACTTCCTCGGTGCAAGAAAGAAAAGACTTATACTTGTGGATCATAACGAACGAAGTCAGGCAGTACAGGGAGTTGAAACGGCTGAGCTTGCTGAAATAATAGATCATCACAGACTTGGTACGATAAATACGGGCAAGCCGATATTCTTCAGAAATCAGCCACTCGGATCTACATGTACGATCATCTACACGATGTATCTTGAAGCAGGCATAGATATACCGAAGGACATTGCCGGAATCATGCTTTCCGCAATCATTTCCGATACTCTTCTTTATCGTTCACCTACCGCAACACAGATCGACAAGAATGCCGGTTCTGTACTTTCGGTAATAGCAGGTGTAAACGAGGAAGAACTCGCAAAAGAAATGTTCAGTGCAGGAAGTAACCTTGGAGATAAGACAGCATCTGAGATCATACATCAGGATTTCAAGAAATTTACTGTCGGCGATACAGTTATCGCTATAGCGCAGATCAGTTCAATGGATGTCAACGAGCTGCATACCATTAAGGAACGTATTGAGCCTGAACTTGATGATACACTGGTATCAGACAAACTCGATATGGTATTTATAATGCTCACAAATATACTCAAGGAATCTTCCGAGATCATTTACTGCGGTACAAATGCTGACAGAATACTCGAAGCCGGTTTCGGAACGGCTGCACGTAACGGACATGTTACTCTTAACGGCGTTGTTTCAAGAAAGAAACAGATGCTTCCTGCTATAACATCCGCAATCCAGGGTGAATAGGCACTCATCAAAAAAATCCAGAGGTCATGACCTCTGGATTTTTTAATGTCTATTTATTTACTATCACATCTTCCAAAAATCTTCTTATCTCATCTTTATCCATAGCACTGAGCGCCGAATTCTGATATCCTTCTGATTCAGTAACATCGCGTCCGAAATAATCCGGTGCTATAAAGCTGTTCGCCGCTTCTTCTGTCGGAAACTCGACTTCAACATACATAAGCCCTTCAAATGCACCATGAAAAACATCGAGTTCTGCCGTCAGTCCATCTTCAAGCGGAATCTTGTATCTGGTTTTGGAAATGATATTTCCTTCACATTTCAAGGATAAATCTTTAAAAGCTTCTTCGGTAATATCAATTTCGAATTCTTCTCTCTTCAGAATGCCATCGGATTTTACGGTAAGATAAAAACGATCATCGGATCTTCTTATTCTTATTACCGGACTAGTGTATATATAGCCCTGAGAAACTTCATGATGTACATATTCCGAAATATTATCCGGAACATATTTCACAAGAAACTTTCTTTCAATCTCCATCTTCCTTATCTCCGTTATAGCTGAGCGTATACTTGATAAATCTAAAAGTGATAAATATACCTACAATGCTGACCAGAAGCTCCGGAAGGAGAATTCCGGCTGCTTTATTTATCGATACGATAAAAATACCGATTGTCTGTGCATAATATGATATCTTAAACGCTTCATCAGTATAAATGTTCCTGATGAAAAGTTTGTAAGGTATCAGCATTACCGCAGTATAGAAAAACGCAAGGAGAAGATACTTTACAACAACTATAACCGCCATCAGTATTGTCAGAAAAACACCCGTAACATAAAATGTACCGGTTGCCTGAGCAAAAGTCGCATTGTTCATGCCCTCTGAAAAAAGAGATTTGTTTTCAGCAGTATAAAGCACTCTTGAAAAATCTTTCACTGCAGATTTTTCAACATAATTGAATGTCATATTCTTACGTCCGAAGCATAGATACATGCCGTTAGACGGCAATGTAGATGAATCGACCGAATCCTGCTCCGTATCAATATAAATATGATAACCCGAGATCATCATGTCAAACTTCTTCTCAGCAGAAAGTTCTCCGTTATGATATGTGAAGGCAGGCATTTTTTCAAGGAATAAAGCTCTGAATCCACCAAAGCCTGCAACATTCGCAATAAAAGGAATCAGATAAATGATAATCGCAGCAAAAAGTGATACAAATATCACATACTTCACAAAGCATTTCTTGGACACTTCCATTAATTCCTTAAGTCTGCTCGGAATAGAAAATGCAATCTTAAGCTCCTCAAGAAGTTTATAATCCTTTCCGGGATTGTGATACTCATATCCCTCATATTCATTCATGATATTATCATTATCGGAATTATTTTCGGGATCTTTATTAAATTTGTTATTTGAACCGTCATAATAAACCATAATTCATCATTGCCTTTTTGATTCCGCCACTAAGGACATCATCAGTAATATACTCGGCAGCCTGCCTTGCGGCTTCACTGCCGTTTTTCATACAGATACTATGCTTAACATATTTCATCATTTCAAGATCATTGTTTCCGTCTCCGAATACAAATGCATTATCCGATTGAATCCCAAAATAGTCAAGCAGAAACTTTATGCCCGTCGCTTTGGAATGACCAATAGGTTCAAGTTCGCAGAAATCGCCTTCTCGATCAATATAACTGAAATATCTTGATATATATTTCTTGAAATCCTCAAGGCTGCTTTCGGATGTATACCATGAGCTGAACTTATCGAATATAAAATCAGGATCTTCGATATCATCAACCAGCTTCTTTCCGCCGCTGCTGAAATATCTTACAAGAATATCCCTGTCAGGACTATCCATTTCTTTATCAAAGCACGTATAATCCTTATATTCAAAGAGAGCATTCATTTTGAACTCACGGCACTTATATGCTATCTCTCTGCAGATTTCTCTATCAAGACCTTTATGATAAAGTTCCCTTCCATTATAGATTATATGACTTCCGCATCCGCATACATAACCGTCAAAGCCGGCCTCTCTTATAAAAGGATCTATATTGCAATATACTCTTCCTGTATTGATAAATGCAAGATTTCCCGCTGCTCTGCAATCAGCAATTGCCTTCTTGGCATCTTCCGGAAAAATCCTGGCTTCATCATTCGTAATCAGAGTACCGTCAATATCGAAAAAAAGAATATTCATAATATTACAGCTGCTTCATAAGATTAACCATCTCAATAGCACCGAGAGCACAATCATAGCCCTTATTTCCGGCTTTTGTTCCTGCTCTTGTAACTGCCTGTTCGATAGTATCTGTTGTAAGAATACCGAACATTACAGGAATACCTGATTCAAGACTAACCTGAGCAATACCCTTTGAAACCTCAGCACATACATAATCATAATGACTTGTCTCACCTCTGATTACAGTACCAAGACAGATAACTGCATCATACTTACCTGAAGAAGCCATTTTCTTTGCTGCAAGAGGAATTTCGAAAGCACCCGGAACCCATGCAACACTTATATCTTCGTCTTTAACATCATGTCTTACAAGGCCATCTACAGCACCTCCAACAAGCTTAGATACTATAAACTCATTAAACCTTGATGCTACAATACCGATCTTAATACCATCAGCTACTACTTTTCCTTCAATCTTATTCATAATCTTATCCTTCCTTTTTATAGATTTACCATTTATACATATCAAATGGTAAATAATTAAATGATCAATTTAAATTTCATTTTCTATAAATAAATTAAACCTCGCTGAGTATATGTCCCATCTTAATCTTCTTTGTCTCAAGATAAAATCTGTCATTATCCTGAGGCTCTATCTCGATCGGAACTCTCTCAACAATCTCAAGATTGTAACCCTGAAGTCCGTAAACCTTTAACGGATTATTTGTAAGAAGCTTCATTTTTCTCACACCGAGAGATACGAGGATCTGAGTTCCTATAGTATAATCTCTGGCATCAGCAGGGAAACCGAGCTCAACATTTGCTTCCACAGTATCTCTGCCCTTATCCTGAAGTGCATAAGCTTTAATCTTATTTATCAGACCGATTCCTCTTCCTTCCTGTCTCATATACAGAAGGACGCCTCTGCCTTCCTCGGATATTTTCTTCATTGCAGCAGCTAACTGATCGCCGCAGTCACATTTCAGAGAACCGAATGCATCTCCTGTAAGACATTCCGAATGAACCCTTACCAGTACAGGCGAACCATCTGTAACATCTCCCATTGTAAGAGCAACATGATGTTCTCCGTTAAGTTCATTTATAAATCCATGAATGACAAAATCTCCATACTTTGTAGGAAGTTTTGCATTTGTCACTTCAGTAACAAAAACCTCATGTTCTTTTCTATACTGTACAAGTTTCTCAACAGTAGATATCTTAAGTTTATGCTCCGCAGCAAACTCGATCAGATCATCACGGCGTGCCATCGTACCATCATCCTTCATGATCTCGCAGCAAAGACCCACAGGCTTCAGACCTGCAAGCTTGCATAGATCAACTGTCGCCTCGGTATGTCCCGGTCTTTCAATCACACCACCACGCTTTGCCTGAAGCGGAAACATATGTCCCGGTCTTCTGAAATCGGACGGAACCGCATCATCTGATGCAAACGCTCTGGCTGTAATCCCTCTTTCCTCAGCCGATATACCTGTTGTTGTAGAAATATGATCAACTGAGACCGAAAATGCCGTCGTATGATTATCCGTATTTACTATACACATTTGCGGAAGATTATATCTATCGCTGTAATCTTCCTCCATTGGCATACATATCAGGCCTCTCGCGTACTTTGCCATGAAATTAACATTCTCGGTTGTGGCAAACTCAGCGGCAACAATTACATCGCCTTCATTTTCTCTGTCCTCGTTATCGAGGATTACGACGCATTCGCCATTCCTCATTGCTTCAAGAACATCTTCAATACTGTCAAACTTAATTTTCTCTTCCATAAACCCTCAGCTCTATGTATTACTTATTAAAATATATAATTATATGAAACCGTTTTCAGAAAGCATCGCAGAGAAATCGGAATTCTTCTGCTGCCTGCTGTCAGTTCCCAATAATTTTTCTACATACTTGCCTATAATATCATTTTCAAGATTAACACTGTCTCCCAGCTTCTTCGAAAGAAGTGTTGTTTCCTCACCTGTATGAGGAATGACCGAAACCTTAAAGCACCTGTCATCAACATACGCAACCGTAAGACTTATGCCGTCAATCGCAATGCTGCCCTTTTCGACTATAAGCCTCAGGATTGAAGGATCCGCCTTTATACTTACCCAGACCGCATTATCTTCCCTTTTCAGCTCAGTAACGGTTCCTGTTCCGTCTATATGGCCGGAAACTATATGTCCTCCAAACCTTCCATCAGCTGCCATGGCTCTTTCGAGATTAACTCTGTTTCCGGATGTCACATCCGAAAGCGATGATCTGCGCATTGTTTCAGCCATGATATCAGCTGTGAAACAGCCTCCCGACATACCGGTAACTGTCAGACATACACCATTTACAGCAATGCTGTCACCTATCTTCACGCCTTCTAGGAGCTCATCTGCTTCAATCTGAAGAACTGCGCCCTTCGAAAGTCTTGTTACCTTCTTAACCGTCCCGATTTTCTCAATGATACCGGTAAACATCAGTCTTCCTTTCTCCTCACATAATGGATCATGATATCACCATCAAGTGTAGTTATATCTTTTAAAGTGAAATGTGCGGCATTCTCAACTTCGTCTATTCCCTCTCCGCCTACAGGAGATGCTCCGGTTCCTCCGAACACCTTCGGTGATATGAATGTATAGACTTCATCAATCAGATCTTCTCTGAACATGCTCCATCCAACCTGACCTCCGCCTTCAAGCAGAAGGCTGTCTATCTTCATACGTCCAAGCTGATTAACGAGACTATTAACATCTATATGCCCGAAATCATCTGCAGGAAGAAGCAATGTACCGATTCCTAAATCCTTGAGTGCCTTGATCTTCTCTTTCTTTTCCTGTTCGATTGAATCAAGCGCGGCAACATATGTCTTTATCTCACCCGCAGTCTTAACTATCTGTGAATCCATAGGAATCCTGAGTCTGCTGTCACATATTATCCTTATCGGATCATGTCCTCCCTCTATCCTGCAGTTAAGCAACGGATCATCAGCAAGGACGGTACCGATGCCAACCATAATGGCGGCACATTTATCACGAAGGACGTGAATGGTTTTTCTGGATTCAGTATTGCTTATCCATCGGCTCTTTCCGGTAGAAGTGCATATCTTGCCATCCATTGTCATAGCATATTTATAAACTATATAAGGAGTTTTATGAGTGATGTAGTGGAAGAAAAATGTATTCATTGCATCACATTCTTCTTTCATAACATGAGTCACAACTTCAACACCGGCACTTCTGAGCTTCCAGATACCTTTGCCCGAAACAAGCGGATTCGGATCGTCAGAACCGATATATACTCTTTTGATCTTTGCTTCAATAATCGCATCGGTACAAGGCGGCTGCAAGCCTGTATGACAGCAAGGTTCAAGCGTAACATACATTTCCGCACCTTCTGTACTTCCTTCAACCGATGAAATTGCGTTCCTCTCTGCATGAGGACCGCCGTACTTCATATGATATCCTTCTCCGATCACATTGCCGTCTTTAACAATGACCGCCCCCACAAGCGGATTAGGACTGACCGCCCCCGTACCTTTCTTTGCGAGCTCTATGGCACGTTCCATAAACCTCTTTTCATACGCCATGTTTATCTACCCCCATAAACATAAAATAATGCCCCGAAACCTAAGTCACGGGGCAATCAAAATCACGGTTCAATAACTGAGATTACTTCCATCCAGACTATACTGTCGGCACCGAGATCAAATCGGTTCAAACTGAGATCAGTTTCGCGGGCTATACCGCCGGTCGGGAATCACACCCTGCCCTGTAATACAGATTATATGATATTAAACTGTCATTATTCCTGCTTGCCGATTGACAGGAATCCACTCTCATTAGCCTTAAGCAGGAATGAGAGACCTATGTTCTTTCTGTTTCCGTCTACTGAAATGTAGATCTCACCGGTCTCAACAAGTGACTTTGCGATATTGATAAGCTCATCCTTGAAGGAGATCATCTCACGTCTGTCTCTTGATGAAAGCTTGAACAGATACTGGTTCTTAGAACTGATAAGAAGAATACTGAACGAGAAAATGTTGTCCTTTGATTCTTTCATACCGGAACCGATCATTCTTGAATTTGCAATGATAATTTCAGCATTATCATCCGGAAGATATTCAGAAAGAATAAGCTTGTAGATCTTCAGATAATCATCTTCAGAATCAACCTTAATAGGAAGTTCCGCAACAGCAAATTCGATAACCGAATCAGCTATCTTGATCGTTCCACCCTCATCGTTGATCGATGCAGTACTCTGACGAGGAACAAGAAGTCTGAAGAACTTATTCTCTATAACCTTCTCTGAAGGTGTCGGCTCTACGATAACGAGATCAGGATAAGTCTTTTCAAGCTTGAACATAGATACGATTGCCGCATCATCACCTGTCTCTGCCATCTCAATAAGCTTTTTATAAAGCTCTGTTATCTGTGGTGTACGATACTTGACAAGCTCAACGATCTTCTCAACAGCAGGGATATGAGCCATAGCTGCATTTTCAAGATACATCTGGATGAGCTGTTCATCCGTAGCACCTTTCTCTCCCTTATACTGAATAACCTTGAAGAGGTTTTCCTTATCAAATTCATCGAACTTATTATCATAAGCCTTCTCGAAATACTTGAGGGCTTTCTTCTCGCCTGTAAATCCCGGCTGAGATTCCTGTCTCTCATAGATCTTTCCGAGTTCATAAGCTGCCTGATAGCTTCCAAGGCCAAGTGCCTCAAGGAATGCCTTCTCAATCTCATAGTCAGTAGCTATATAGAAAACCTGACTCTGCTTCATAAGAGCAACCTTAAGTGCTGTAGCCGAGCTACCTGCCTTGACAGCTCTGTCCCATTTCTCAACGGCACTCTGAAGACTTTCACCCTTAAGATCCTTAATATCTTTGATATAAGCTTCTGCTTCGATGATACCATTCTTCTGAGCTTCATTGAAATATCTAAGTGCTTTATCTCCGTCCCTGCCTGAACTGAGAAGTCCGTAATAATAGAATCTTCCGAGGTAGAACGGAACTCTCTTATGTCCGAGACGCTGAGCATCTTCGTACCATTTAAGAGCCTTTGTATAATCTTTATATTCCTGATCGAAAATATTTCCGATAAGGAATGCCAGATCCGGATCCTTAGTCGCATCAAAAAGCTGTTTAGCATAGCTGATTGTCTTATCCAGATCATGATAAGGTGAATCCTTATCAAAATAGAGATCTATAAGAAGATAACTTGCTTTGATTGATCCGAGCTTAAGTGCCTGCTTTGCAGCACTCATGGCTCCTTCATAATCTTCAAGATAATAGCAGTATACAGCCTCGCTGTAGTACTGATTATCTTTTCTGTTAAGACTCTGATCACTGACACGTGTAGGTGCAATAAATGCAAATGAGTTAGCAGTTTCGAAAATGATCTCTTCGTACTGCTCAATAATCTCCATTGTTGCACAAACGAATCTCATACATGCAAGACGTCTTCCCTGGAAGAAGGCGAATGTAACGATACCTTTATTCATCTCCTTATGATAGAAGGTTGTGAAAATACCGTCTGCATACTCAGTGATATATGACTTAAGCTGAAGCTCTTCTTCAAATGCATCATTGCAGTATCTCAGATAATTCTCAAGAGTCTTCTTGGAATCTCTTGGAATACTGTCATAGCTGACATACATTTCAAAGTCCTTATATGTCATGCTAGGTGCATAATACTCTTCGTCTGTCTCCTCATTGATGGTTTTAACCCAATCCTTAGGAAGTTTGTGGATATAACCGTCAATCTGATTATGAACATATGTATATTGATATTTGAGAGAGGCAGGATCGATAACCTTATAACGGGTCTCTTTACCTTTCTCCTTACGCTTCTCAGAAATCTCTGTATAAAGCTTATCCTTTTCCTCAAACTCGAGTGAATCGGTATGACTTGCTGCATAATCAACTCTGTCATATGCCTTCATAGCATTCTCATCACCGAGATCGGAAAGTTTTCTGTACCAGTACTTAGCTTTATCAAGATCTACTGGAATAACATAATCACTCTTGTTACCATATTCATCAACTCGGCTGAGACCGTTCTCATATATGGAACCGAGGTTCATATATGCAGGCTTAACTCCTGCGTCTGCAGCTTTTTCGAAATATGATATTGCTTTTGAGAAGTTCTGAGCATCAAGAAACAGCTTAGCTGCTTTGTAAACCATTTCTGAATCATTTGTAAGCTTTGCATACTTCTCATAATATCCGGCTGATCTGTTCAAGTCTTTTTCTATATTAGCATTGCTATATCTGCCGTTTTCAAAAAAGTCCCCCAATATTTTCAGGGCATCAAGACCAAACTGTCTGTACATCTCGTCGTTGATACCAATATCGACAATACCTTCAAGAACCTCAACAGCACCAACACCGTTAGCGTTATCAAGGAGGTTCATAGCCTTGTCATACTGGAGTTCAACAGTACTCTTGTTTGTTTTCTTGGTACCTCCAAGATTTGCCAGAATCGGAATTTTATCCTTAAGATTACTGAAAAATCCCATAATTCCATACCTCCGATTGTAATAGGAAAATATCCGTCACAGCATATTTTACCATAATCGAGAGCCTATTGCCACTAGTTTTAAGCAACAGAACTGATATATTTGGTAATTGCGTTTACAGCATCTTTCTCATCGTTTCCGGTAGCTTCTACTTCAATTTCCTCATCATTGCATAATCCGAGACTCATCATACCCATTATACTCTTGGCATTGATCTTCTTATTGCCTGAAACAAGAAAAATCTCGCTTTCAAACATGCTTGCAGTCTGTACGATTTCAGCTACAGGACGTGCTTCCGTGTAATTAGGTAATTTTACGATGATTTTTTTGGTAGTCATAATAAATCTCCTTGTAATAACATGAATGGGGTCAATCATTACTTCTGATTTTTTCTGCAATCTCATTTATACGAGCCAGACGGTGATTTACACCTGATTTCCCAAGCGGTTTATCAAGTTTTTCACCAAGCTCCGTAAGCGAAAGATGAGGATGCATCAATCTCAGCCTTGCAACTTCTCTCAGCTGTTCAGGCAGACTATCCAGTCCTCTTTTTTCGATTATGAGATTTATATCATCAATCTGCTTAGCTGCAGCATTAACGACCTTGTTTATATTCGCGGTGTCACAGTTAACTTCACGATTTATTGAATTCCTAATATCCTTCAGGATTCTGATATTCTCAAACTCCATCATGGAATTCATACCACCGGTAACACCCAGGAAATCGGAAATGGTATCTCCGTCCTTTATATATACTATATATCTGTTTTTTCTCTTTATACTTCTCGCATCCAGATGCAGTGCTTTAAGTATCGAGAGAAGTCTTTCGGCATTATTCTCTGTAGTACAGGCAATCTCCATCTGATATGCCTTCTCGGGACTGCTTACAGAACCTCCCGCAAGAAATGCGCCTCGTAAGAATGCTTTCTTGCAGCATGTATGCTGAGTGATCGTAAGTCCGGGCTCTGCATAACAGTCGTTCTTCATAAGCTTAATCCTGCTTTTGAGAAGCTCCAGAACTTCCGGGTCTGAAATTATTATTCTGTAACCCTTCTTCTGTTCAACATATATACTATCAAATGCAAATTGCTTTTCAAAGACATTATAAAGAAGTCTGGATATCTTTCCCGCAAGTTCTTCAGAATCAGCTCTGATCGATATTATTTCTTCTTCCGGATCAGTATCTTCTCTCTTTATAAATCTGGCATTTATAGATATAATCCCGCCAAGTTCAGCCATCTTACAATGAATGGCCGTATCCGTACGCGTGATCAGCTCTCTTTTTAGATCAAGTGAAAATGACATCAGCCTTCACCCTTTACGTAAATATCATTGGCTATATCCCTATGAAAAACCCTTGTTGTATAAGGAAGCTCTTTGAGTCTTTCACCTAACAGATTTGCAACTGTTACAGACCTGTGTCTTCCGCCGGTACATCCAACAGCAATAACAAGCTGGTGTCTGTCTTCTCCGTTGATGAAATTCGGAACAAGAAATTTGACCATATCATAGAGTTTATCCATAAACTCGACCGAAGAAGGACTATCCATTACAAACTGCTTGATTTCATCATCATTGCCCGTTTTTGCTCTGAGTTCAGTAACATAGTACGGATTGGGCATAAACCTTACATCAAAAACCATGTCCGCATCCTGCGGAATACCGAATTTATAACCAAAGCTCATGACCGTTACTATCATGTTTGTGTAGTTTTTCTCGGTCAGAACTATCTTCTTGACTTCTTTCTTCAATTCCCTTGTCAGAAGGCCGCTTGTATCAATCGTATAATCGGCCATTCTTTTCAGAAAGTCTATCCTTGTTCGCTCTTCGGCAATGCCATCTTCGATCCTGCCTCCGTGAGCAAGAGGATGCTCTCTTCTGGTTTCCTTATATCTCTTAACAAGAACCTTGTCGGTTGCATCAAGATATATAATTTCGTAATTAAATTTATTTTCTCTGAGATAAGACAGCTGAGTGCTGAGTTCTTCAAGAGCCTCACCGCTTCTGATATCGATACCGATAGCTACCTTATCCTTTTCAAAATGATTATCCCCCGATATTTCGGCAAACTTTTTGATAAGCATTACCGGTAGGTTATCGACACAGAAATAATCCATATCCTCAAGCTGCTTGAGGACCGTAGATTTACCTGCTCCACTCATTCCTGTCACAATAATAAATCTCATACCTACTCCTTTGGAATTCACAAAATCCCGATCAGAATTCTCCTATAAGCCTGACCTCTGTCTCAAGCTTAACCCCCATTTTATCAAGGACAATTCTCTGTACATCCTTTATAAGATTATAAATATCAGTCGATGTTGCCTTACCTGTATTTATAACAAAGCCGCAATGCTTTGTGCTGACCATAGCTCCACCAACCGTATATCCTGAAAGGCCGCTATCCATTATCAGCTTTCCTGCAAAATAGCCCTCAGGTCTTTTAAATGTCGATCCCGCACTCGGATATTCAAGAGGCTGTTTTTCACGTCTTCTTGAATTAAGGTCGATCATAATTTCATTTATTTTATCCTTATTACCCTTCGTAAGTTTATAATCAACTCCGGAAATAATAAGATTCTTCTTCATTGCTATACTGCTGCGATAGTCAAACTGCATCTCTTCACAGTTATATACAACCTCTTTGCCGTTCTCTATAGCATATACATTAACTACGACATCCTTCATCTCGCCGCCATAAGCTCCGGCATTCATAAATACCGCACCGCCGGCTGTACCGGGAATTCCGGATGCAAATTCAAATCCGGTAAGACTATTATCTCTGGCAAATGCAGCTATCTTTGAAAGAAGCGCTCCGGCATCAGCATGAATAACATTTTCTTCCTTAAGACTAATCTGATTGAATTCATCATAGATCTGAACGACCGTTCCTCTTATCCCATCATCAGATACCAGAAGATTACTGCCGTTTCCGATAAATATCGGATTATCATATTCTTTAATTATATTAATTATATCTTCAGCCGATTCTACTTTTATAAATGTATCAGCATTTCCTCCGGTTCTGAAGGAAGTATGCTTTGACATCGGCTCATTATTCAAGATTATCATATAAGTTCCACCATAATAATAAATACGAGCAGGCACATCCCTGCTCGTATAATACTAAACTATATAAATCGATTTAGCAATATGTCAAAAAAGCCGATTTTTATTCAATTTGCACAAATTTTATGGTTATTTTGACATATATCAAGAATTACGCTTCAAGAACTGAGCATGCACCGCCATACATTCCGGCATCATTTCCGAGCTTTGCAAGCTCAAACTCAGTATCACGGCATGCATGGAAAGCATACTGACGGAAGTATTTTCTGGTAGTATCTGTAATAATTGTACCTGCCTTTGAAACTCCACCGCCGATAACGAAAACTTCAGGATCTACAACGCATGATACAGATGAAAGAGCTAATCCGAGTTTCTTACCAAGCTCTTCTACAAGCTCATTGGAAAGCTCATCTCCTGTCTTTGCCGCATCAAATATATCCTTTGCGGTAATGTACTCGATCTGACGAAGCTTTGAAGGCTTATCAGAATCGCTCAAAAGCTTATTTGCCATTCTTACAATACCTGTAGCAGAAGCATACTGTTCAAGGCATCCCTTCTTTCCGCAGTTACACATATCAGTTTCATCAGGATCTATGGTAATATGTCCTATCTCACCGCCTGCTCCGTTTGTACCGGCAAGCATTTTACCATTAATAATGATTCCTCCGCCGACACCGGTTCCAAGTGTAATACATACTACATTCTTATGACCTTTGCCGCCGCCCTGCCACATTTCACCGAGAGCAGCCATATTGGCATCATTTCCAACCTTTACGGAAAATCCTGTAAGACGGTTCATTTCTTCTGCTGCATTGAAAACTCCCCATCCAAGATTTACACATTTGATAACTGTACCGTCTTCCTTTACAGGTCCCGGAACACCCATTCCTATACCGGTAACATCAGAATCATCTATGGATTTTTCGGTGAGCTTTGCCTTAATGGAAGCTGCGATATCAGACAATATATAAGCACCGCCTTCATCAGTTCTGGTCGTAATTTCCCATTTATCAAGGAGTTCTCCTTCAATTGAGAAAAGACCGATCTTTACAGTTGTGCCTCCGATATCAACACCGAATACATACTTTGACATATTAAAAATCCTCCGTTAAACTTCTTTTCTTTTCACACAAATAATAATTTGAAAAAACATTATCCTGCTTTCTCATGACACTACAGCATCCTGCTTCGCAGGAATTACAGCATCCCGCTTCGCATCGACTAATATATTCATCAGATTGCTGTAGTTGCATTCGAAAGCCCGTGCTTCGCACTCCTGCTTTCTCATGACACTACAGCATCCTGCTTCGCAGGATACGCACATATGATATAATAGCTCTTAGGACGCGAGCGTCCACGAGCTATTATATCATATGTGCTATCTGATGAATAGTTACTTCTTCTGCATGTTTTCAGTAATCCTATTATAGAACTCCTGGGCGGCGTTATAGCCCATTTTCTTCTGGCGGTGGTTGACAGCTGCGGATTCTACAATGATTGCAAGGTTACGGCCCGGTCTGATAGGGATTGAATGTGAAATAACCTTATTCCCAAGGAATTCCGCATACTGATCCTCAAGGCCCATACGGTCATACTTTGCATCTTTATCCCACTCTTCGAGCTTTACGACAAGGTCGATCTGCTGCTGAAGCTTTACACATTCAACACCGAACATTGTCTTAACATCTATGATGCCTATACCACGAAGCTCGATAAAATTCCTGATAAGCTCAGGAGACTGTCCGATAAGTGTATCATCACTTATCTTCTTTATTTCTACAACATCATCGGCAACAAGTCTGTGACCGCGCTTTATAAGCTCAAGAGCAGCCTCACTTTTTCCGATGCCGCTGTCGCCCATAATGAGGACTCCTTCGCCGAATACATCTACAAGCACGGCATGTATTGAAATCCTAGGAGCCAGCTCTTCATGAAGCCATCTAACTGATTCATGTACAAAGGCTGATGTAGTCGCGTTGCTTGTAAGAATAGGTATTCCATGCTTCTTTCCTTCATCGATTATAAAATCATACGGAACAATGTCTCGGCAAAATACAAGACAAGGAATAGGAAATGCAAAAAGCTTATCGAATATCTGAATATTCTCATCTTCTGTATGCATATCAGCAAGATAAGCATGCTCAACATTTCCGCATATCTGGACTCTCGAAGAATCAAAATGTTCGAAGAATCCCGCAAGCTGCAGAGCAGGTCTGTTAATATCAGGATCTGTTATCAGAATCTTATCCGTATCGATCTCCGGTGTATAATTCTTCAGATTCATCTTTTCTATAAATTGCGTAAGTGTAACACTGTATTCAGCTTCCATATCATCCTCCGCTAATTATTTTAATAAAACAAAAGTCAATATGCTTTCCCTTATCAGGATAACATATTGACTTTTGACACCTATGTCATTCTATCATAATTGATCAAAATAATCAGTAAGAATTATTACATAATGTTTTATTATTCAAATTTTACACTGTTGAGGATCTTGTCTCCCATAGTACCTTCGTCAATATCTACATCAACGATGCCTACAGCGATTGCTTTTCCTTCGGAAATCTCACCAATATATTCAGTCCATGAATATCCGATGTAATCGTACTTTCTACCCTTCATGGTAATACCGCCGATCACTCTGTCTTCAACTTCCTCATAGTTCTCAAACTTATCCATATATGTATCGAATTTATCGACTTCCTTATTTACTGTAAACTTTATAAATCCTGCACCGAATGAATTAATATCATCTGACGCAACAAGCTGGGTCTTCTTTTCATCCCAAGCCCAACCTGAACCCGGCTGATCAAGAGTAACCTTTACGGTATTATCCTTGTTTCCGAACTCAGAAACATCATATGTTGCAGCAGCCGTCTCAGCATTTGCAGCATTTGCCTTATCTGCTTCCTTAGCCTCACCCTGAACCTCTTCAAGATATGCAGCTTCAGCATCCGCTGAAGTAAATCCGCTTGAATTGAAACCGCTTACGCTGTATACTCCCGGCTCTTTCTCATCGAGGTTCACATAGATAAAATGGTTTTCATCTTCTGTTGAAATCCACTTATAATAACGCTTGTTGACTTTCATTTTATCACTATACTCTTCCTTCTCGAAAGCACCGTCTACTCCGAAATACTCAGCAAGCTCTTCATATGTAGTCTTGAATGGTTCAGGCTTTACTTTATTAAGCCATACAAAACCCTTCTGAAGCTCTTCCTCGGATACAAGTCCATCACCCGTCGGAGCATCACTTGATGTTGCCGGAGCTTCTGTTGCAGCCTCTGTAGCTGCTTCCGTTGTTGTTTCTGTTGCAGCTTCAGTTGTAGTTTCTGTAACAGCTTCTGTTGCAGCCTCTGTTGCAGCAGCAGTGGTTGCTGCAGTAGTTGCAGGTGATTCCTTTTCATTTCCGCATCCTGAAAGGCCAAGAGCCATCACCAGTCCCATTACAACCAATCCCTTTTTTCTCATAGTTACTTTTCCTCCTTAAAATTGATGATTGAATCATCATATATGATTATGTAAACTAACTTGTTACATTCGATTGCTATTATAAAGCTATTTATTTATTTCACAATCGTCCAATCGGATGTAATTATATAGTCCAATCGGAGTATTTTAACAATGAATAATTACGTATATTGTGTTAAAATATAGCTCGATTATACATTTTACTGTTTTAAAGAGGTTGAAATGAAGGATTTCGATTTTGAAGAAGAACTGAAAAAACTGCCTAATTCTCCGGGTGTTTATATCATGCACAGTAAGAACGAGGAAATTCTCTACGTCGGAAAAGCAGTAAATCTTCATAACCGTGTAAGACAGTATTTCAGAAAAGGATACGGTCATAACGGTTCTCTTAAGATTGCAAGCATGGTAAGCCAGGTCGCATACTTCGAATATATCGTAACATCGTCAGAAATGGAGGCTCTGGTTCTTGAATGTAACCTCATCAAGGAACACCGCCCTAAATACAACACTCTTATGACTGACGACAAAGGATATCCATATATCAAAGTTACTGTAGATGAGAAATATCCGAGAGTACTCTTCAGTCACAGGATGGCCCGCGATAAATCGAGATATTTCGGCCCCTTCACAGATCGAAGTGCCGTACACGATACAGTTGTTCTTACCAAAAAGCTGTTTAAGATCAGAAATTGCAATAAATCTTTAACACGTCCCGAAGAACGTCCTTGTCTTTATTATCAGATTGGACAATGTACTGCACCGTGTACAGGTCTGGTATCACCTGAGGATTATTCAAAGCAGGTAGATGCCGCAATCCGATTTCTGAACGGAAATCATAAAGAAATAACCGATGAGCTTGTTCTCAGGATGAAGAAATATTCTGAAATGCTCGAGTTCGAGAAAGCAGCCGAAACAAGAGATCTAATCGAAAGCATCAAGGCCGTTATGGAAAAACAGAAGGTTAGCTCTTCAACCGGTGATGATAAGGATATAATAGCAATCGCCAGAAATGATAAAGATGCAGTTGTATCAGTATTCTTCGTAAGAGACGGAAACCTCCTCGGCCGGGACAATCATCATCTTTCTATAGACTCCGGTGATTCTGATATCGAGATAATCACAGATTTTATAAAGCAGTACTATACTTCTACTCCTTTCATCCCAAAGGAAATTATCACGCCGGAAATACCGGAAGATTTAGAACTGATAACAGAATTTCTCGAATCCAAGAGAGGTCATAAGGTTTATATACACGTTCCTCAGAAAGGTGAAATGAAAGCCCTGATCAAGCTTGCAACCGATAACGCTGCTCTTGTTCTTTCACAGGATATAGAGCGCATAAAACGTAAAGAGAAAAGAACTATCGGTGCCTGTATGGAGATAGCCGAACTTCTGGGAATCGAAAAAGCCTCCAGAATGGAAGCCTTTGATATCTCACACATTTCGGGTTATAATCAGGTAGCTTCAATGGTAGTATTCGAAAACGGCGAACCACATCGAAATGCTTATAGAAAGTTCAGGCTTAAATCAATTGACGGTCCTGATGACTATGCATCAATGAAGGAAGTTCTCTCACGACGTTTTACGAACGAGAAAATGGACACTCTTCCTGATGTGATAATGATGGACGGAGGTAAAGGCCAGGTAAATACTGCGGTAATGGTACTCGACAGTCTCGGTCTTGAAATCCCCGTCTGCGGTATGGTCAAAGACGATAAGCACCGCACAAGAGGACTCTATTATAATAACGAAGAGCTGACCTTCAAAGCAGGAAGCGAAGCAATAAATATGATAACCGCGCTTCAGGATGAAACTCACCGTTTTGCGATCACATATCACAAGCTTCTCAGAAGCAAGGAACAGGTTCATTCTATCCTTGACGAAATCGAAGGAATAGGTCCGAAGCGGCGTAAAGCACTGCTCCTGCATTTCAAAAATATCGAAGCCATCAAATCAGCTTCGATTGAAGATCTGACCTCGGCACCCGGTATGAATCGGACAGCTGCGGAAAAAGTATATGAATTCTTTAACAAATAACGCGAGGTAACTATGGGAAAATTCTTGTATCCGGATGAATATTACGATTCAACCTACAGCATCAACTTCAAAAAATATTATAATGCCGGTTATCGTGCAGTACTATTCGACATCGACAACACACTGGTAATGCACGATTATCCTTCAGACCCAAGATGCATTAACCTTATCAAACGGATTCTTAAAACAGGACTTAAAATATGTGTAATATCAAACAACGACGAAGAACGTGTAAAGAGTTTTGCGGACAGTCTTGGTATAGAGTATGTATATAAAGCCGGAAAGCCGCTTTCAAAGGGCTACAAAGCCGGTATGGAAAAACTCGGAACAGACATTTCCGAAACCCTGTTCGTCGGAGATCAGCTCTTTACTGATATCTGGGGCGCCAACAACGCTCACATTCACAGTATTCTTGTTCAGCCGATCGATAAGAAAGAAGAAATCCAGATAATTCTAAAAAGACGTCTTGAAGCTCCGATACTTCGGAGATATTTAAAAAAGCATAAACTCAAAAAAAGAAGCGGTTCGTAAAATTACGAACCGCCTTTTTATTCATTAAGCCATACTCACATGTATTAGATCATATCAGCTCTAAGCTTCTTAAGTACCTGATATGACTTTGTTCTTAATTCTTCTGCTTCAAACAGTGAAAGCATTGTATCCATATCGAACTTGCACTTCATGAGTGTATCAAGCCAGTCATTTACATACTCCTTAACATACTCAACATTCTCATCTGACTTATCCTTAAGAGATGCCTGAATGTTATTGATGTTCTCAACTACAGTTGATGTAGGAACGTTACTGCTTGCCGGTGATGGATTGCTCTCATCCGAAAGCTCGATAACCTTACCTGTCTTGGTAATGATAACCTTCTTGTTAGGTGTAGTTTCAGGCTTAGCTGTAACTCCGCCCTTCTTATCAAGAAGCTTCTCAACTGCCTTAACGAGACATACAACACTGTAAGTAGCTTCCTGAGGAGTCTGATCAGCCTCACCCTTATCTTCGTACTGATACCACAGCCACTCACACTTAAGAAGCATCTCTTCGATCTTAGAATCATCAAGAAGCTTTCTGAGATCCGGATCCATAGAAGGTGCAACCTTTCTTCCGAAAAGACCACCTGACTGCTGTCCTACCTCGCCTCTTCTGTACTTGCTTGGAACAACTACATCGGCAAATGTCTTTATAAGATACTTCTCAGCGATCTTCGGATCATAATTGCTGTTAATGATAGCAACTCTTCCACCATTAAGACCGTTGGCAACCATATCCTCAGCTGCAAGGAATACAAGAGTCTTCTGACGATCATCGATCATCTGCTTGATCTCGTAATTTGTCTTTGACTTCTCAAGAATTGCATTCTTACGAACCTTAAATGCCTTGATCTTCTCCTTGATACTGAAGAACATCTTCAGAAGAGAAGGATTAGCATTTACATAATCGTTGATCCATGTAATCTCAACGTACTGATGCTCAATCTTGTTAGAAAGCTCATATACATTATATCCGTCAAATACAACATTAAGAGTTGTATACAGCTTCTCGAGAATTTCATACTTTTCTTCCCAAGGTCGCTGTGTAACATCTGAATTAACAAGCTCTTTGATACCACATTCATAGAATACAAGATTGTATTCATAGAGTCCTTCAAAGATATTTGTCTTACCTGTAAGCTGTGTTCCTGCACCGAGAGTCTGAAGATTCTTCTTCATATCAGGCTCGTTCTCAATGTAGAGATAAACCTTCTTAACAAAAGCGGATACTTCATTGATGAGTGTATCAATTCTCTTGTTATAGAGTTCCTGCTTAGAAATAGCTGTAAGAACATTTCTAGAAAGAACACTTGTATCCTGTGTGCTGTTAACATTTCTGATAAGCTCTTTAAAGCTTTCATAAACAGCAAGATTATCAATCGGAATGTACTCTGCATTAAGTCCATAGAACTCAAATGCCTTATTATAATCCTTGTTGGCAATAAATGTATTGAAAAGACCGATAGAAAGCTGAGTCTTGTAATCATTTCCAACATGAGGATCTTCAACTATATAATCATATAAAACCTCAAGGTTACTGAGATATGCTTCGGAATTTGCAAGCGAAGTCGGAAGTCCCATCTCCATAACAACATTAATGAGATCGAGATATCCAAGAAGAGCCTTGTCAAAATTCTTAGGTCTCTCATCGTCCTCAAGTATCTGATAGCTGACATTTATGAGAAGCGGTGCAATACGCTCACCGATAAGGCGCATAGCCTCACCGAACTTCTCTCTCTGATACAGATAAATAAGCCAGATGCTGTATCTATAAATACCTGTTGTATTTATAGGTGCATCGATATCAGTCGGATCAATATCTCCGTACACGAAACTGAACAGAGGCTCGATCCATTCATCAATCTCATATCTTTCTTTTGCTTTAATGTTCTCGTCAACGAACTCACCCAACTCATATAATTTTGTGCACTGTGCCTTGACATCATCTTCAACATTCATGCTGTTGAGATCAAAGTTACTATCCTTGAGATAATCAATAACAAGTGCATAAAATCCGTCTTCAACCTGTTCGTTCAGAAAACGTATAAGCAGACTTTTGTTATTTGAGGCAGCAATCGAGAGAACATTATTGTCACTTCCAGTAATATTAGCAGGTAAAGCCATCTCTTTTTCCCTCCTGACATATAAAAAATCTTTGCTATAAAAAGGTAGCCATAAGTAACCAATATATGCTATAATACACACATATACATACAGCTAAATTTTATAATAATATCAAAATTTAGTCAACGTCATTTTGTACATAATTAACAGTTTTTTTTGTTAGTTTTTCACAATGCCCGCCATTTTCAACAATGCAAGTGCATTTCTGGTCTTACATCTACCGTCTTTTATCCTATAATCGAATTTAACAGTATCATCTTCATAATACTCTTCAAAGTGGTAATTATCGGCCTTTTTGCCGTCTGCCGCTTCTATATCACACAGTTCAAAATCATGTGTTGTAAGCATTACCATGCAGTTTCCCGCCGATAGTTTCTTAACAGCTTCCTCTGCTCCGACTATCCTGTCCGCGGAATTTGTACCCTTAAAAATCTCATCAACCAGGCAAAGTGCAGGTATTTCGGCATCCGATTCAACATAGTCAGCCATAGACTTGATCCTTAGAATCTCAGCATAAAATGTTGATATTCCGCCTGCAATATCATCCATGACTCTCATAGAAGTGAAAAGCTTCATAACCGGAACACTAAAGCTCTTCGCACATACACCACATCCCACATAACAAAGAACCGTATTAACCGCAACAGCTCTGAGAAATGTTGTCTTTCCTGACATATTAGATCCTGTAATTATCGTAATCTTATTATCCAGCTTCGCCGAATTCGAAACTACTCTATCCGCAGGAATAAGCGGATGATATAAATCTTCAAATTCAATCTTTATTTCATCTGTCACTGACGGTTCGCATGTATCTCTGAGAGACATAAGAACAGCAAAGCTTCCGAGCTCTTCAATATCAGCAATTATATCCCTGCATTCATCGAAAACTCCCTTATGCTTTGTCATCCACCTCTGTGCAATATGTGCAAGATAGATATCCCATCCAAAAAAGCCCGCAAGAAGCATATGAATAATAGGATTAAAAGAAATGTTTGCAAGATCTCCTATTCTCTGCATTGATCTGATAGCCTCAAGAATGCCCTTATCTCCCGTAACTCTGTCCTTCAGATTCATCATTATCTTTGATTTAAAATCTACCTTTTCAAGTTCTCCGAGAACCTCATAATAATCTTCCGCAACATTTCCATAACTGCTGACAGGAAGTATATAATTATCAAGAGTCGCTTTCGGAAGCCACGTGAACATAAGTCCGAGTATAAATGATAAAAGAATAAATGCCGGATTAGCGCCGAAAACAAATACATAGATCAGTGACAGCACTGTCATTATCGGCACAACCGCCATAAGAACATATAAAACCCCCGGAAGCTTCTTATCAAGCTCTACTACATCTTTAAAGCTCTCCTCAGACTTGGAAGAAAGAGTCTCAAATTCATACCTGAAATCATCCTTCTCTGCAAGCTCACTTATAGCCTCAAAACGATCATTTCTATCCTGAAGTACATTTTTCTTCAGCGTAATGATGTCAGCAAGCTTACGCCTTCCCTCCTTAGAGTGTGCAATCGAAATATACTGGAACAGAGAACCTTTTCCTATCAGATCGATATCATAAGAAAGTGTATCCTCCGGAATAACAAAATCCATACCGGAATCACTACCGTTATTCCAATTTCCGTCTATACGAGCTATATATCTGTCAAGAACGGATATATAGAACTCGTCATGTTTTATTCTTTTACTTATCTCGGAATGCAGTTTTACAAATACTATAAATATAATAAATGCAGCAGCTCCGCCAAGAATAAATATCAGATTAGTTTTTGAAAATCCCAAAAAGAAAAGAACTACCGCAGATAAAAAACTAATCAGTCTCAAAAATGAAATCATCGAATATCTGCTGTTTTCATCCTTGATACGAGTTTCAGCGGTGTTCTTAAGTTCAATTATCCTATCTTTCATCATAATTCCTCCACCCATAAAGATTAGCACTTATTCCTTGATTTTTCAATTACTCCGTATTAAAATGATGACTATAATTGTAAACAACAGTGTGTTACAAAATCTAAGAAAAAGGGGTATTTATTATGGGAAACAGTTTATTTGGTGGATTATTCAAGGTTACTGCAGCTGCTGCTGCCGTTGCGGGAATCGCATATCTTTTCAAAGATGAGATCAAAGGAACAGAAGCATATCAGACTTTAAACAATAAGTATGATGTAGATACAAAGCTTTCACAGGCTGCTAAGAAGGCTAAGGAAGCTGCTTATGTTGCAAAGGATAAGGCTAAAGAGGCCGCAGTCGTTGCAAAGGATAAGGCATATGACCTTAAGGATAAAGCTAAGGATGCTTATAAGAAGTCACCTTGGGCTTCAGGTTCTGATGAAGACATTTTCGAAGACGACGAGATTGTTCTTAATGAGGATGGCGCTGAAGAAACCAGAGATTATGTTGAGATAAAGACAGATGAAGCTGCAGATGCAGTTAAGGAAGAGGCTGAAAAGGCAGCCGATGCTGCTTCTGATACAGTTAAGGAAGCTGTTGATAAGCTTGACGACGTTATAAAGAGCGTTGAGGAGCAGGCAGGAAATACAATTGACAACATTGAACTTCCTTAATCTTCTATAATCGATTTATCACACCAGATAAAAATGAGGTATTCGGTTAAAATTCCGAATACCTCTATTTTTATACCTTATTACTTATCACTTATAGATTAGTTCTCATCCGTATCAGACTCTGACACATCTTCACTTGTCACATCAGCATCAAATGCAGAATCTGCATCTTCATTCTCATCCGTATCAGGTTCAGTACCTGCTTCTGCCTTATCATCAGATTCAGAATTAATTTCATTTATCTCCGAATCAGGCTCATCTGATTCGGAATTTCTCTCAATTTCCTCTGTTTCATCTATAAGGTCATCTCTTCTTATGTAATAAATAATGTTATCGATAACCTCTTCATCCAGAAATTCATGTTCATAATAGAGCTTATCAACATTCGAAGCCGTAAGCTTATAAATCTTACGAGTTGAGAATAAACCTCTCTTATCCTCTATATGCTTTGATAGATACTTAACATCATCAAGCTTAACAACCTGAATTCCATTTCCCAGATATGTTATAAGATAATTCTCAGTAACATATGCATCTTCCTCATGATATAGCAGCTTATCTTTCAATTCTTCATTAATCTGTCTGATAATCTCTCTCCTTTTACCATATTTAGAAAGCTTTGCAGCATCCGAACATAGAGAAGGAAAAAGCGTTACAAGCACAGTATATAAAAACATTACAGCAAAAAGAGCCGTTCCGCCGTATAACATGGCACGCATAGCGATCATCTTATAAAAAGGATATTCAAACTGATTCAAGATAACAGGATTTATAAATCCCTTCAGGTTGTCTTCATTCGTTTCGAACGACTTCGTAAGATCAAGTGTTATATGCTTTACAACCTGATCATCCGTCGTAATCCTGAAGTTTAGAAGCGTATCGCCATTCTTAAGCTTCTCAATTCCCGAGTCGTTTAACACAAACAGCCAAACATGATCATTCTGATAAATGTAATAATACTCCCCCTGCTTCTTGCCATCTACAGTATAATCATATCCCGCCGGCTTAAGGCCCGATGCATCATAAGACACATTTAACATATAACTGTTTATATATGTCTCCAGATTATCGAGGCTGTCAAGCATGTAAGTATTATACTCTCTGAGGTCTGACATCCTAAATGCCACCAGTACCACCATAAAAATGGCGGCAACAGGTGGCACAAGAATCATTAATGAATTTCTAATTAAAAGTCTGCTGAACTTCTTATCTTTCATTATTATTTCACAACGATATTTATTATCTTATTAGGAACATAGATTTCCTTAACAATAGTCTTACCATCAAGTCTTGAACCCAGAGCTTCCTTACCGGCAGCTATTATAGCATCCTTATCGGCATCTACAGGAACATCTACAGTAAGTCTTGTCTTTCCGTTAACCTGAACCGGAAGTGTAATTGTATCTGTTACAAGATGCTTTTCATCAAACTCAGGCCACTCTGCATGGAAAACAGAATCTTCTCCACCGAGAACCTCCCAAAGCTCCTCACCGATATGCGGTGCGAAAGGAGCGATAAGACGAACCATAGTCTTAAGTGTTTCCTTATCAACACCCGATTCCTTTGTAAGAGCTGCAAAGCTGTTATTGTACTCCATAAATGCAGATACAACTGTATTAAAGCTGAATGAGTTAAGTCTCTCGGTAACATCCTTGATAAGTCCGTTACGAAGTCTGAGAAGCTCAGGTGTTTCAGCTACATCTTTATCAGCATTATCTGTAACTACAGTATAGAATCTCTTAAGGAATCTGTAGATACCATCAATTCCGGCATCATCCCAAATAGCATCAGCTTCAGGCGGACCTACGAAAAGCTCATAAAGTCTGAGTGTATCGCATCCATAATCGCGAACGATATCATCAGGAGATACTATATTTCCAAGTGATTTACTCATCTTTGTCGGCTTACCGGTAACTCTGTCACGTCCACAGATCATACCCTGGTTAAAGAGCTTCTTGAACGGCTCATCAAAGCTTACTACGCCGATATCATAAAGGAACTTAGTCCAGAATCTCGAATAAAGAAGGTGAAGCACAGCATGCTCAACACCACCGATATACATATCAACCGGAAGATACTTATCTGCCTTCTCCTTGGAAATGAGTTCCTTATCGTTATTTACATCAACATATCTGAGGAAATACCATGATGAACCTGCCCACTGAGGCATAGTGTTTGTCTCTCTCTTTGCAGGGCCTCCGCACTGAGGACATGTACAGTTTACCCAATCCTCGATTGCAGCAAGTGGTGATTCACCTGTACCTGTCGGCTCATACTTCTCAACCTCAGGAAGTCTGAGCGGAAGTTCTTCTTCAGGAACAGCAACACAACCACACTTCTCGCAGTGAACGATCGGAATAGGTTCTCCCCAATATCTCTGTCTTGAGAATACCCAGTCACGAAGCTTGTAATTTGTTGTAGCCTTTCCAAAGCCCTTCTCTTCTATAATCTTCGGTGCTTCCTTCTTAAGTACTGCCGACTCCATTCCGTTCCATTCACCGGAATTGACCATAACGCCTGATGCAGCTGTATAAGCTTCAGTCATTTCATTTCCGTCCTGAACATCATCAAGTGTCGGAGCGATAACCTGAATAATAGGAAGTCCGAACTTCTTTGCAAACTCAAAGTCTCTGTCATCATGAGCAGGAACGCACATGATGGCTCCTGTACCGTAATCTGCAAGAACATAATCCGAAAGCCAGATAGGTGTCTTTGCTCCGTTAAGCGGATTGATTGCATAGCATCCTGTAAATACACCTGTCTTTTCCTTATCTGCCATACGGTCAATAGATGACTTAAGTGATGTCTGATAGATATAATCCTTAACAGCTGCTTCTGTTTCAGGAGTATAAAGCTTAGAAGCAAGCTCTGACTCAGGAGCGAGAACCATAAATGTTGCTCCGTAAAGAGTATCAGGTCTTGTTGTATAAACTGTGATAACTTCATCTCTTCCGTCTACAGGGAAGTTAACTTCAGCACCCTGTGACTTACCGATCCACTCTGACTGCATCTTCTTAACCTTCTCAGGCCAGTCAAGCTTATCAAGGTCTGCAAGAAGTCTTTCAGCATATGCTGTGATCTTGAGCATCCACTGACGAAGATTCTTCTTTGTAACATCAGCGCCGCAGCGCTCACATTTTCCATCCTTAACCTCTTCGTTTGCAAGACCTGTCTTACATGAAGGGCACCAGTTGATAGGCATTTCCTTCTCATAGGCAAGACCCTTCTTGAACATCTGAACGAAAATCCACTGTGTCCACTTGAAATAATCAGGATCTGTGGTATTTACTTCCATGTCCCAGTCATATATAGCAGAAATCTGCTTGATCTGCTCCTTGATAGAAGCAACATTTTTTGCTGTTGAAATAGACGGATGAACTCCGTTCTTAATAGCATAATTTTCTGCAGGAAGTCCGAATGCGTCCCAACCCATCGGATGGATAACATACTTGCCGTGCATGAGCTGATAACGGCTCCATACATCAGATATAACATATCCTCTCCAATGTCCTACATGAAGTCCGTTTCCCGATGGATATGGAAACATATCAAGACAATAATACTTAGGCTTCTTTCCGTCATTTACATTGATCGGATTCTCTTCCCATTTCTTGTTCCATTTGCTTTCGATGAGCTTATGATTAAACTGAGCCATCTTATTTTTCCTCCTCTGTATGATCAGCATCTTTATTATCATTTGATTTTTGATGCTTTACATTTCCTTTTCCTATATGAATTTTCTCAGCCGCATGCTGAAGCTGATTAAACCTATCTATTCTCTTCTTTCTTTCCTTTGCTGTTTCCCTGGTGACCTCACCCGCTGCAATCGGCTCTCCGTTATCATCAAAACCGTGCAGCTCCATAAAGTATTCCGTGGAATTGTTCAGCCCTCGCTTGTTTAGCGCATTTCTCAGCAGGATCGTTCCGAGCGTATAAATGCATGCAAATACCGGAACGCCCAAGATCATTCCAGGGAATCCGAACAGATTTCCGCCTACAATGATCGAGAACAGAACCCAAAGGCCTGAAAGGCCTGTAGAATCGCCGAGAATAAGCGGTCCGATTACATTTCCGTCAACCTGCTGAAGGATTATTACAAATATAATAAATACGATAAATTTCTTCGGATTATCCACAAGTACAAGTACTCCGGACGGAATAGCTCCGATGATAGGTCCGAAGAACGGAATAATATTTGTAACACCGATGATAACACTGATCAGTGTAGCATATGGCATTTCAATAATATTCAGGATTATCGTACAAATAAGTCCGATGATTATGGAGTCAATGATCTTGCCATTCAGAAAACCGCCGAATACACTGTTAACATATGAGAAACCGTGCAGGATTCTGTTTCCCTTCTGCTTTTCAAATGCAGCATAGATAAGTTTCTTTCCCTGAGCCATAAGAAGCTCCTTGCTGAGAAGGAGATATACAGCAAAGATCACACCGATTATAGTATCAGTTATAATCTTAACACCACCTACGATTCCCGAAGATACATACTTAACGATAGTATCCATATTCGGAATCAGCTTCTTGTTAATAAGCTCTGTAAGCATCAACTCAAAATTGGCAAGATTTGTATTTACAGCCTGTTCGAGCTGAGGATAATTTTTGAGCAGTCTGTTTGCCCAGTTCTGAACATTATCCGTATATGTACCGAAGTTCTCGGTAAACTTAATTATACTGTCTCTTAACTCAGGAATAAGCACCAGGAGCAATGCAACTATGAGTGCTATAAAGAAAAGAATCGTAAAGGTTACCGCTGTAACCTTCGCCATTCTGTAAATCTTCTTTTCCGGTGCATTCTTAAATGCTTTCTTATAAAACTTCAAAAATCCTCTTTGCAGAAGATTCATTACCGGATTAAGAAGAAATGCGATAACACAGCCGATGATAACACTGCTCATCGCCTTGACCAGTTTGCCGAGCAAAGCAAATAAAGCACCGATCTTACCGATCAGAAGATAAAAAACTACTACAATGCAGAGTGATCCCGCAAGTATAAGTCCTTTCTTTATATCATCCTTGTTGAATCCGTGTTTATCACCCAATAGTATTTCCTCTATAAAATCCAGAACAATATTTCATATGTATGTAATGAACTCATAGAATTCATGTGCTTACATACATTCAAATATTGTAACACAGTAATCAGAAATTTTCAGCAGAAAGTTCAGTATAATCATTAATTACCGCATATACTTGTGGTTTATTTTTCAGTGTTTGATCTTTACTGTCACCGGTTACTCCGATAATATGTTTTATCCCTGCATTTAATGCTGATTTTATACCAATTTCACTGTCCTCAAAGACAACTATCTTATCGGCAGGCATGTCGATGTTTTTAATAGCAGCGAGATAAATGTCCGGTGCAGGCTTTAAAGGTATGTTCCCCGAGCCTATAACAACACTTTCCCACTTGAACCACCTGTCCAGGCCGTATCTTTCGAAATAATATGACATGTTTTCGGGGCTTGTTACAGAAGCTATCGTTTTCTTAACACCGGCAAGCGTAAGATAATTCAGGAAATTCTCAAGTCCGGGAGCAAGTTCAAGCTTGCTCTTCGCAAGAAGACTCCTGTATATCCTCTCCTTTTCTTCGGAAAACTGATATACCATGTTATCAGTCAGCTCATAGCCGAGGAAGCTTTCAAGAATCTGACCCGCAGTTTTACCAGCAGCCCTTCTTCTGAAATCATCCTCAGACACAGCACAGCCTGAGAGTTCCTCAATATAGGTTCTCCAGGCAATGTCATGAAGCCATCCATCAAAAAGACAGGTTCCGTTAAAATCAAATATAACCCCAATCTTATCTTTCATAGTTTAATATGCTTTTACCTTTGTCCAGAGATCCGCGAAATGTTCCTTTATCTTCATCTCCTGATATCCGAAAGTCTCATTATTCGGTCTTCCGAATTCAGGTACATATGCATCAATTCCTTCAAACTCAGTTTCGGCAAGTTCTTCCTTAACCGATTTTACAGGTGATGTATAACCTACGAATATTCCGTTAGCAGTAGCTACATCTTCTCTCAGCATAAAATCTATATATTTATGAGCAAGATCTACATCCTGACAGTTTTCGGTAATAACCATACTGTCGCACCACTCATTTGTTCCCTCTTCAGGCTCAAAGTAGTCAAGCTCATCATTCTGCGAAATAATAAGCGCACCGTCGCCTGAATAAACAACGGCAATCGACTTATTACCAGAAGACATGTTATCTATAACATCATCTCCGACATATACGACATCCATAGTTTCTCTCTGATTGATAAGCCACTCATAGGCCTGCTGTATCTCATCATAATCTGTTGTATTCATTGAATATCCGAGCGCCTTAAGAGCAACCATGAATGAATCACGCTCGGAATCATACATATAAATATCTCCGGCATATTTCTGATTTCTGAGAAGCTCCCATCCATCTTCAAGATCCTTCTCATCTACAACATTTGTATTATAAAGAATACCAACTGTACCGACGAAATAAGGAACAGAATATTCATTCTTAGGATCAAATGCATATCCCATAACACTTGGATCAAGCCCGTCCTTGTTCGTGATAAGTGACCAGTCTATTGGCTGAAGTGTCTCTTCCTTAATGAGTCTCTCGATCATGTAATCGCTTATGATTATGACATCATATTCAGCACCACTCTTCAGTTTGGTATACATTGATTCATTTGAATCAAATGTCTCATATATAACTTTACAATCATACTCTTCCTCAAACTGAGTCAGAACCTCAGGATCGATATACTCTCCTGAATTGAATACTCTAAGTGTTTTCTTAGAACCTGAAAGACCCGTAAGAACAGTAAATACAAGTATAACAGCCATAAGGAGTGCAAAGATTCTCTTCATAGCTCCCTTATGGGCAGCAGGAATAAGCTTTGCAACGACAAGCATGATTATGATAACAAGGATAACTATCGTTGAGAGCGCATTTATCGTAGGATTTGTACGCTTTGTCATGTTATAAACAACGATAGATATATTCTCCACACCGTTACCTGTAACAAAGTAAGAAATTACAAAGTCATCAAAGGACATGGTGAAGCTGAGAAGGATTCCTGCATATATGCCGTCCTTCAGCATCGGAATAATTACTTTTGTAAGTGCCTCGAAAGGAGTTGCGCCAAGATCCATCGCCGCATCAGCGATACTTGGATCCATCTGCCTAACTTTCGGATAAACACTTGTAATTACATACGGTGTACAGAATGCTATATGTGCCAGAAGCATTGTGAGATATCCCTTCGTCATCATAATAGATGAGAAAAGGATCATAAGGCCGATAGCCGTAACAATATCCGGATTCATGATAGGGATATTGTTAATGTTCTGAATTATATCTCTTAATATCTTTCTGCTCTTTGAGAGTCCTATTGCCGTTATTGTTCCAAGTATAGTGGAAATAAATGTAGCAAAGACAGCTATCGAAAGCGATACATATACAGCCTTCATTATTGAACCGTCATTGATAAGCCTCTCATACCATCTGAGCGAAAATCCCGTAAGATTTGTAAGGGATTTAGAGCTGTTGAAGGAAAATACCATCATTACAACTATTGGAAGATAAAAGAATACGAAACAGCATAATATATATATGATATATAAAGCTCTTGTCTTTTTGGAGGTTCTCATTCTGCTTCCTCCTTTTCTTCCTTATCAAACTTCTTCATAAGTGTAAGGCCTATGAGGATTATAACCGTAAGGATTATAGACAGTGCACTACCGAAATTCCAGTTACCTACTGAGATAAACTGATTCTCGATAAGATTTCCTATAAGCATATACTGTCCGCCACCGAGCAGCTTCGGAATAACGAAGGTTGATATGGACAGAAGAAATGTCATCATTACTCCGTTTATAACTCCCGGAATGGACATTTTAAGAATAACCTGTGTGAAGGTCTGGAATCTATTCGCTCCAAGGTCATATGAAGCCTCAATAAGCGACGGATCTATCTTTCTGATAGATGTATGTATCGGAATTACCATGAACGGAAGTATGTCACTGATAAGTCCCATAACTACGGCAAAATCGGTATACATGAAGGATACCGCATCAAGTCCGAAAAGCCCCAGGAATGAATTGATAAGTCCGTTATCGGAAAGAAGGCTGATCCATGCATAGGTTCTGAGAAGTGTATTGATCCACATAGGGATTGTTACAAGAAGTATCAGAAGATCCTGCACCTGATCTTTGAATCTGGTTATTGCATAAGCAAGCATATAACCTATAACAAGACAGATAAGTACAGAAATAAGTCCCAATACAAAAGACTTCTTAAGAACATCAAGATAGATAGGCTCTCCTATCTTCTTGAAGTTTTCAAGAGTAAATTTAATATTTACCAGTTCATTTCCACCCTCTGTAAAAGAATACAGAACGATCAAAATGAGTGGCACCAAAATTATAAGTATGGACCAAATAAGATATGGTCTTATAAGCTTAGTAAAATGTCTCATTTATTATAACTCCTTTGCACCGAATAACCTTAATCCCAGTCCATACGGTACATAACATGGATATCGTCCGGACCGAACTTAAGTCCTACATTAAGTCCCGGCTTAAAATAATCCGTAGTATGTATCAGATAGTCTCTGTTCTCGGTTTCAACCAATATCTCATGATGAACACCCTTAAAGACTATAGATTTAACAGTTCCGGTAAGCTGGGCTTCCTCCGGTTTTACCAGAGTTATATCCTCAGGTCTTATAACAACCTCAACATCTTCATTCTGTTTAAATCCTTTATCAACGCATTCGAAATCAAATCCATCGAAGTTTACAAGAAGATCCTTCTTCATTACGGCATCGATGATATTTGACTCGCCTATAAAGCTTGCAACAAAGCGGTTTTCCGGCTCATTGTAGATATCCTCAGGACTGCCGACCTGCTGGATAATTCCTTCATTCATAACTACAACCGTATCAGACATGGAGAGAGCCTCCTCCTGATCATGTGTTACGAAGATAAATGTAATTCCTACTTCTCTCTGAATCTTCTTAAGCTCGGTCTGCATGCTCTTTCTGAGCTTGGCATCAAGTGCTCCGAGAGGCTCATCAAGAAGAAGAACCTTAGGCTCATTAACAAGAGCTCTTGCGATAGCAACTCTCTGCTGCTGTCCACCGGAAAGACTTGTAACATCCCTCTTTGCGAATTCCGAAAGACCTACGAGTTCGAGCATAGTATTAACCTTATGCTCGATCATGGTCTTATCCATCTTCTTTATCTTAAGTCCGAATGCAACATTATCATAAACATTTAAGAAAGGAAAAAGTGCATACTTCTGGAATACTGTATTTACCTCTCTTTTATATGATGGAATCTTAGAAATGTCGACGCCGTCAAAAAGGACTTCTCCGCCTGACGGATCTTCAAATCCCGCAATAATCCTAAGGGTAGTAGTCTTTCCACATCCCGAAGGTCCAAGAAGAGTCAGAAACTCATTCTTATGTATTGTGAGGTCTATTCCCTTAAGGACCTGCTGATCCTCAAAATTCTTAGTCAGACCTTTTAATTCAATCAAAGCATCACTCATGGCATTTTCCTTTCAAAAAAAAACACTATAGTCAATAAAACACACGGAATACATAATACAATAAATGAATATCACATTCAATAAAAAATGAAAGCGCCAACAAAAAATGTTGACGCTTTATATTGCCGTGATGCAAACAACTTCACGGAAATTTTTATACTTATTCAATCTCTTTGTAATCGACAGGCACTTCTTTATCTATATTTCACTCTTAAGCTTCTATCAAGTTATAAAGCTTGTTTTTAAATAATTCATTCACATTTCTATCGTTTTTAATTCTGTCATATAGTTTTTTCACCCCCGAATAATCATTATCATACATCAATTTATTTGCCTCAAGATATTGAATTAACATACCACTATCAATTGAAACTAAACTATCACATACGAATATATGATTTAATGGATTCATCAATATCCACCCTTTCAATCTGTTGTCATCAATAACAAACGAAAAATCTTTTGTCAAATGAACTATATATGCATTTATAAACCTTTCCTCATAATCATAAGAAAATAAGCAATTGTTATTCACTGAATAAACAACATTATCTGAAAAAGTATAATTAAAATTATCCCGTTCTCGTAACATTATATTTCCATTGATGACCTTATGTTTTGATAACAAACCATCTTCCTTAAAATCGGAGATTTTAATTGTATCAGATAATTTAATGATTCCATTCGTAAAACATCCATCATTCTTATCAAACAACAGCGTATCATTAATATCATACAACCAATTAAAGCTTCCTACAGATTCTTTGATTGCCTTTTCAATTTGATTATAATCATCATATTTTGTAATCCATATCTGTTCATCAAACAAGTACCATTTTATATCTGATTCTATAAGATTAATACTATTATCTGAAATATAAATCTTCATAAATATCACCTATTTTATCTGCGTTGCAGGTGGGAATGAATCCCCTCCCGGTTGTTTAATCCCTGAAATAATATCTTCATGCGTCACCGGCATACCAGGATCCAATCTTCCATGATAATTCTTCGCTCTCTTTAAATTCCCATTCTGAGCTTTAATAGTTATATCATCCGATGCACTAATAAGTTTATCTTTATTTGCAGCTACATCTATCGGCTCAGCCATACACATATTATGAACCAGAACACCCTCATCCATAACATAATATGTATGCCAGTCCTCCACTTCGAGATTATACACCTTTACAGGATTCTTTGAACGGATTATTTCGATTTCATCTACTTCAGCTGTACTTCCGTCTGCTCTTTGGAGTTTATCTCCGACTATTTTATACTATAAATTCATTAATCTTCATTACCATACCTAAACCATTAATAACATATCCTTCCTTAAATATTTCATTATTACATATCATATTTCTTAACGCCTTATCAGAAGAATAATTTAGTAAGACAATCGTTGGATTATCATATGGGATATCGCTTAATAATTCTTTTATCTCATCTGTTCTATCAACTAAATTCACAGTAACAAACTGCTTACCGTATTTTACTACATATCTTTTGCCTGTTTTATCAATGTCATATATAGATGTAGAACCGCCAACACTTATCTTTTTATATTCTTCATATTTATTTCCAATAATCAATACTATACTTTTTTCGTCTCTACAAAAATCATAAAAAGATATTTCATAATCCATGCACTTTATAATATACGTCCAATCATATGTACAAAATATAATATTTTTATATCTTCCTTCATCATCATACTTTTCAGATAAAGAACTATCCAGATTTAATTTATGTGTTGCATAAAAATCATCTTCCTTAATCACTGAATACTCTTTTATACCCCTTACATCTAACCTAAATGAGCAGGTATTATAGCCATTATTAAACTCACAGCAGCTTATATCCATCCTTCCATTAAAAATCAGTTTATTATAAACCTGTTCCATAGAATCCAAAAAGAATGAAGTCCTTGAATTTTTAATATATCCAAAATCCGTTTTAACTTTATTATATAGTTTTTCCATAGCAGTTCCCTCTATCGCAATATAATATTTTTTCCTCCATTTTCTGTTGTAAATCTTTTTATCAGATTTATACTATTTAAATCGGCTTCTGTAGCCCATACACATTTGATTTTGACTTTTAGCTTGTTTTGCAGCATAAAGTCACATATTATGCACAAGAACACCCTCGTCCATAACATAATATGTATGCCAATCCTCTACCTCAAGATTATACACCTTTACAGGAAACTCAGAATGGATTAATTCAGTTTTTTAAACTTTTACTGGACTTCCATCTGCTTTTTGAAGCTGATCACCAACTATTACCTCATCTGCCCTTTCAAAGCCATAGCCTTCTACATAGAATGGATGATTATATGTAGCAATAACTTCTTCACCGGCAATCGTAAGTTTTGTAAGACTATATGCATCGTGAATATATAATCTCCTTTCTTTCTTATATCCTGTATCACCAGTAAGCGGATTATACGAATAAACCATGTCTCCTACAGATATTTCTTCAATAGGCTTATTACCTTTATCCGTTTTGATAAGAGTTCCTGCAACAAAAACATCCGGCTTTTTCAAGCTCATTATCTGCTATCTTCTTGCCACACTATATGAAAATATCTTTCCATATTACGCTTTCCATCTGAAAACTAATCGTTCCCATCTTCAGCGTATATGAGCGTTCGCTAAAATCATCTCCATCAAGTGATACAACCGACAGATTATTAAAATCTATATCTGTTATGAACTTTCCCGGACTTAACGACACACGGTTTTCAAAAAGACTATTGACATTCACCTCTTATCCAGTCATTCCAAAACTGGTAAATCTATCAGCATACACATTATCTGATTCAGCCATCAGCATCATGTATTCATCCAACTTAGAGAAATAATAGATTCCTGTTTGATAAAGAACCAGTCCCATTTCATCTTCTCTATAGAAGCCATCGACTTAAACCCTAAAATATGTCCCAAAAAAACTTTGGATACCCCAAAAGCAGTGGTACACATCACATGTCTACCGCTATTATATATTTAAACTCTGCTACTATAAATCCACTTCAAAGATATTTACACTATCATATCCTTTGTAGTTTTCTTTCCATACTTTTTTCTGTTCTATTCCTCCAATATTTATACCAAACAAATACGATGGATCACCAACGGCTAACTGCGATACCAAACCAACAATAGCAATTAAAGCTTTATTTGGAATACATTTACTTAAATTCCATTCATCAAAACAATCTGATAAAAATATTTGTAATAATTGTTGTAGCAGATACTTAAACACCGCCAATTTCTTTATCTAACTCACGCACCAACTCTGTTATCGAAAATCCATCTTCAACATCCTCATCCCACAGAGCCCAATAGCGAATAGTATCCTTATGCAGATAATAATCCCTTTTAAGTATACTTTGTATTTTTGTCCAATAAACCGTATCATCTTTCCCAACAATGGAAAAATAATCATCATATGCTACCATGATTATACGGATCAATGTTGTTTTTTCATTAATACTTAATTCAGTATTATTGTAATATTCAATATATTCAGACAACTGCTTATAATCAGCAACTTCGATTTCCCAATCCTGAGTATGCTCATATGCACCTGTCAGATTTAATGCCTTTGTTAGTTTTTTTATTGTGATTTCTGTAGGATATAATAATTCATCATTCATTTGTTCGACCTTTCTGTATCACTATCTATGAATATCTGACAGTTCAACTCCTAATTCATTCTTCGTTAAAGAAATTTCACCTCCGTGAAATGAATGAAATAGGATTATTGTGTGGGATAAGCACTATTATATGGATAAGCTGTTTTTATACTCCCATCTGATTTCATAACAACAATAGCTTTATCAACATCCACCACAGTACCGTCTGGTAAAACAGATCGACCTGCAATATTATCAGGTAATACTATATCTAAAATTCCCTCTCGCCCTTTTGCAATTTCTGATAAATAATCTGCAGCTTGTTTATCATCCAACCACTGCCCAATCTGATGTTTCGCATCTCTAGCTCTATCTTTAAGTTGTTCTACTGTTTTTTTCTGTCCATGCTGTAAAAAAGTATGTCCATATGTTTTATTGCTTTTGGGATTCCCCCATTTTAATGCAGCACCTTCCTCTAAATCTCCAACACCATCAGATGTTCTCATACACATATTATGAACCAGAACACTCTCGTCCATAACATAATATATATGCCAATCCTCTACCTCAAGATTATACACCTTTACAGGAAACTCAGAATGGATTAATTCAGTTTTTTCAACTTTTACTGGACTTCCATCTGCTTTTTGAAGCTGATCACCAACTATTAACTCATCTGCCCTTTCAAAGCCATAGCCTTCTACATAGAATGGATGATTATCTGTAGCAATAACTTCTTCACCGGCAATCGTAAGTTTTGTAAGACTATATGCATCGTGAATATATAATCTCCTTACTTTCTTATATCCTGTATCACCAGTAAGCGGATTATATGAATAAACCATGTCTCCTACAGATATTTCTTCAATAGGCTTATTACCTTTATCCGTTTTGATAAGTGTACCTGCAACAAAACATCCGGCTTTCTCAAACTCATTATCAGCTATACAATCAACAACTTCTTTTTCTTGTTTTAATGTTTCTTTTTCTATAACTTCTTCAGCTGATTCTTTAGACAGTTTTTCTCTTGCCTCTTTTTCAACTATCTCCTCAGCAACTTCTTCACCAATTTCCTTTTCAGCTACTTCCTCGGCTATTTCTTCGCCAACTTCTTTTTCTATCTCATCTTCTATGAAATCTCCGCCAATATCTCTGGCAATTCCTTTACTTGCCTTTTCTGCTGCTTCCTTCTCTGCTTCTCGTCTTGCTTTTCTTCTGGCTATAGCTTTGCCTATACGCCCGTCAAGAAGTATATCTATAAAGTCTATCAGATATCCCAAGGCTGTAACGAACTCCATCACAGCCTCAGCCCTCATATTCTTATAAAACTCTATTCCGCTTTCATCATCACCAGCAAGATATGCCTCATAAAGCTGATCCTGCTTATACTTCTCATATGATACACAAAGAAAATCATATGGAGTCTGAACAGCCATAAGAAAGTATCCAATAGCTTTACCTGCACTAGTATTACCATATAATGACATACAGTACAGCGCTCCTGCATAAACTATAGGTAACGCTATCATCTGAGATGTAAGATACCAATCACTCTCTGCTTTTGCCATTTCCATATCTATATCATCTATGGATATGGTTTCTGCTCCGGATAATCCACCGGTTATCATATATCTTCCGGAATTGCTCTGTGGATCAAGAACTATATATCCTGTCCACTTTTTACCACATATCTCAACATTTTCTTTTGGGATATGTACTTCATATCCTTGCGAAACCGCATCCTTTATATCCTTTTTAGACGCCTCATTAATCTTTAATCCGTTAAGACTGTCATTTATAGAGGATTGATCCAATACAAATATTTCAATATTATCTTTATATGCTTTATTAAATATGTCTATAGTTGAAACTGCCTCAACATCAAACATATCTTTCCATATTACACTTTCCATCTGAGAACTTATAGTTCCCATCTTCAGCATATATGAAAGTTTACCAAAAACATCACCATCAAGCGATACAACAGACAGATTATTAAAATCTATATCTGTTATAAACTTTCCTGGGCTAAGTGACACTCTGTTTCCAAACAGACTATTAATCTCCACTTCATACCCGGTCATTCCAAGACTGGTGAATCTGTTAGCATACACCTTATCAGATTCAGCCATCAGCATCATATACTCATCAAGCTTTGAAAAATAATATATCCCTGCCTGATAAAGAACCAGTCCCATTTCTTCTTCACTATAGAAGTCATCACAGTTATACTCATCATTTTCATCATAGCTGGAATCTGACGCCCATCTTGAATCAATTCTGTCCATCTCAGCATTTACATTATTTCTGAGCTTTACGCCCTGCTGATATGTTATCGTCTGAAGGTCGGTAACTATACTGTACATAGAACCGGCTGTTATATTATTTACTGTGCTTCTAGACAGTATTCCTGACGAAACCACAATAGTCAACGCCTGCTTGTTTCCAAGTTTTGTCTCCGGACCTCTGAGTATTTCTTTTCCATCCATCTTTAGGACAGGAACAACATAATACTCTCCCGGAATAAGATTCATTATGTTTCCACACGCTTCAATCATGCTTCTCTCATAACTATCTGCACCCTCATATTCTATTGTGAGTCTTTTATCATACAATTCATATGACTTTATGGTTATATCATCATCCCAGTCAAACATAAGAGTTATAGTATCACTCGAATTCTCTATCGAAGCATATACTTCACTCTGTGATACAGTCTCATACTGAAGACTAAGAGGAAGATATTCTTCATGACGCTGTTTTATGATTGTCGATCCACAAGCCAGATTAATATCGTTTTTTTCTGCTGCTTCAGTATAAAACTTCTCAGCACCATCATAATAATCTTCCAGTCCATCATATAATGCTTCCGCAGATTCAACTGTAACTTCTTTACTAAGTTTACTAAAATCAGTTGAATAGTATTTGTCAAACGAATCATATACGCTAACCGATTTCTCATATTTCTTGATACTCGTATCAAGATCAACCCATACTTTTTCACCAGAAGCGTATCCACTACCTCTATAGTCAGTAAATGGTACATATGTTGATACCCATGTATGTTCTTTCTTTATATAGGTTGGTTTACCTTTCACACTTACAAGTGCAACTTTTTCCCCCATAGCAGCAAGTATGTCCGCTGCCGCGCGAAGATTACTCGCTCCCGTAAGATTAAGTACTGTTTCTTCATCAAGCTTTATATATCCTGTCTTATAACCTGCCGGATATCCAAGATATCTGAGCATTCCAACAAGAAGAGTTGCCTGATCCACATCGTTTCCTCTTCTTGAATCGTATGTGGCAACAGCTCCTTTTCTAAGTCCACTATAATTTGAATAGTTTATAGAGTTCTTCAAAAAGTTATATACTTCAAGCGGAGAACCAAGTCTTTCAGCTATCGATTTAAGTTCTTCACTCAGTGCAACAGCTCCTGATGTATCCAGTAACGAAGGATCTTCATAACTTAAAGACTTATTACCTATAACATCATTACCAATCTTATAATCCGTTCTTATTACTTCCTCAACATTGCCTCCATAAACTTCATTCTGAGGATATAACATATCATTTAATTCTGTGAGCTTTGTATATGCGAGCTCTTTATCTTCATCTGTAACTGATTTCTTTATTTCCGCAACAAGACTATCATAGTCATTCTTCGATTGCTCCAGCGAAACAAAAAAGTTCTTTTCTCTTTCTTTAAATACTTCCATATTCTCCGCTGAAAGTTTATCTGAAAGATCTTCTTCCGCCTTTGCATATGTCTCTTTTATAAGACTTACAGATTCTTCATATTCTGAATCCATCGTCTCAAGATCACCTATAAGTGAAATTGCAGCGTTATAATCTTCCTTTTCAACAGCTTCCTGAATATTCAGAATTTTACTTTCTGCCTTATCATCAAATTCAGCCACTGCATCATTGCTTGAGGCAACCGCATACATTGTATCAGCAGTAATATCTCTATTATTTGAATATTCAGCATCTGAAGAAGATGCTGATGATACACATGACGCATCACCTACACTTGCATTTCCTCTGTTATTACCATCTGCTTTACCACATCCTGCAAATGTCTCAAAAATCATAGAAACGATAAGCAATAACGCTATATATCTTTGACTTTTTCTTCGTCTAAACAACCTACTATTACTTTCCATTAGAATTACCTTTTTTCCTCCAAATTACTATCAAGATTGCTCCTAAAGAAACTACCATACCAATCAATAGTAGTGTTAATTGAACATCATCTCCAGTTTCTGGAGCTTTCCTGTCTGTATTCTTCTTTTCCTGTATATACGCTTCTGATGTTATTTCATTAACAGTTTCTTTCTTAGACTCTGTAGTTCCGGATTCTGTTGTTACTTCAGTCATAACATCGTTCTCCGGCTTTGTTGGAATTCCACCCTCATTGTCACGTAAATCTTCATCCGGATTATTATCTTTATTAGGATTATTGTTTGGTTGGTCCTTTGCAGGATCTTTGACCGGTTTATCTTTAGCAGGATTCTGCTCTACCGGTTTAGGATCTGTAGATTCCGGAGCTGAAGGATCCGGATCAGTTGGTGTTGCCGGATTTACGACCTCTTCTATGATTTCATCCTCGGCTTTCTTTACCTTAAACGTCGTCATATCAGAACAGAGAACATTATCCTCATTCTCCCACTCTATCTTGAGTGTATATTCACCTTCATAAGTCTCATCTAATACTATATCCGTATTAATGCTAAAAGGTTCATCCTTATAAACACTCTGTCCGTTCTCATAATAAACTTCTTCAACAAAATTATCTTCACTGTCATAGAGTGACACGGAAACATCTCCGTCTTCCGTATAAAGAAGAGATTTTGTTTCTGATTTAACTTCTACAGTTTCATCATTCAGATATTCCTCTTTATCTGTTGAAATACTTGTGGTAAGCATTCCTTCGTCAAGAGGGATTATTCTTTCATTGCTGACATTGTCTGCATTATCGATTGCATATACATGCAGATACTGTTTTTTATCCAACTCAGGAGCTTCGATACTGATATTCAACTTTCCATCTGTATCGGCATTCTGTACGTTTATTACATGCTCATGATTCTCATCATATTCAACTATATCCATAGGTTCATCTGAATCCGATACAGCATAAACAAATCCATTTATTCCTGATACAGCTGTCAGATTTTCCACATTGGATTTGATTCGTTCATTATCAACTCCTGAATATGGTATTGCAGAAACATAGTACTGATAATCGGTTCCAAAATCTTCAGAATCAAGAATCATTTCAATAGTGTCGTCATTAACACCTTTAACAGTTATATCTGTAACAGCAGGCTTTTCAACATCATAGAAATCATTATCTGTTGCTACTGTAGCATCCGTCATTCTCTTAAGATAAAACAATGTATTTGCAAGAATCTTACGCTCATCATCAGTAGCCCATCCACTATGGCCGGTCTGGATCATCGCACAAGAGCCCTTTGTTATCAGATAATAATTATCTTTATTGTCAAATCCTGAGTATTCCATCCATATAGTAGCACCACTGTTTTCAGGTACATACTGTCCCGATGTGTGTGAATACGGTATTTCCATCGTACCTGTAAGCTTCCACGGAAAGCTTGTAAGAACACCATGATTTACAACATTAACGTGTGTTCCATCTCCTCCCCCATTAGAGCTGTAGTAGCTGAATCCAAGATACTCTTCTCCAAGACGCGCAAGATAATAATGTGTCTGTGCACGGTTATCTACGACACTGTCATGTCCGAACAACACTCCTCGTCCTGAGTTCAAAAATCTTCTCATAGCATTATAGGCGCCTTCAGAAAGATCATAGCCACCGTTACAATCACTACTTCCGACCATAAGCACATCATATATGTAGTTACCGTTTTCATCCAAAAGATATGCATCCGGATCATGATTGAATGATCCGAAATCAACTCTTGATATATCCAAAACTCCTTTAGATGCTGTTTCGTTTGTATCTCCTATCGTATTGTTCATCCATCCATACAGATTATTACCGGAAGGTGGATAAACATTTAATACTTTGACTATCTCTCCGTTCCAGGTCGATCTGGTTTCCCATTCCTCATTTCTTCTCTTTCGATAAAATTGATAATAGTATCTGTTGTTTTCGCCTGTTATATCATTCCAACTGAATTCAGCGACATTGTTTGCCCCATCAGAACTATCTATATTCATAACTAACGGAATCTGTTTCTTATAAAGGATCTTGAGTTCCTTATCTCCCTCAGCAAGAATCTTTCCGTCATTGTCATATAATGTAACCTTCGCCACATATCTGCTTTTACCATCTTCAGTAAAGGAAATCACTTTATCCGATCCGAGATACTTTGATTCTTTTGAAAGAATGACATTTTCAGCGATCTCATCGAGCAGATCTCCATCTTTTGTTACAGTTATTACAACCTTTCCATCAACATCATAATTCGATATATATGAGACACCATAGCTGACATCTATTTTTTCATCCTTATTACCCCAGACCGCATATTCACTAAGTATCGGAGCTGCCCACATCAGGTCTAAATAAGGAGCCTTATCTTCCTCCTTATCGGCATCACTCGGTGTATGTGCATCTCCCGGTGTATGAATATCTATATCCTGAACAGTTTTAATATCTCCTCCGATTCCTTCAGGGATTCCAACCACCCTGAACATCGCAGATAATTCAGCTATCTCTTCACCATCGCTTGTACATAGAAGAACAACATTATACTCTCCCTCTTTAGAGGTATCCGGTATGAATGACAGGCTGTTATCACCTGCACTATCTTTGCCGGGGATAAGCTTTACATTTGATTCGGAAGATGCAACAACATTCTGCCAATGAACCACCTTTAAGCTTATATCTACATCATTATCAACATTTGTGTTATAAAGCATGTCATAGGAAACCTTTATTTCCTTTTCATCTCCAACATATGCAAAGTATTCACTGAGAGTAAGATTTATATCCGCTATCTCTGTCTCTCCGACAACTGCAGGATTGATCATCTTAACAGTTCCCGTCGCTTCTTTAATAACATTTTCTCCATCAAGAAGCTGCACAGAAACTATTATTCCGTCATCCCTATTCTCATTGATAACTATATCCTCTATATTTCCCGTGACCATGTTCTTCTCCGGTGAAAGAATCACCTGAATATCATTAACCTCTCTTAATAATGTGTTACCATTAACAACAGTGCATCTGACCTTATATTCCTTTTCAATCTGTGCCTGATATGAAATAGCATATGATACATCTATCTTCGTGTCCTTCTCGTAATAAGCAGTAGCTGTATTTGATATCTGAAGATCATTTACAAGTACCATGTGATCCATATCCATCTTGCCGAGAAGCCACACTGCAATTGAAGTAATATGTACGTCATCACAAAAACTGCCGTTATCCTTCTGGATTTCCGACAGATTATTCACTACCGCTTCAATATCTTCCAATGCATTATTTTCAAGAAGTGCAAGGGCGATATATAAGTTTTCATCAATTGTTTCTTCAGGGAATGTCTTATCAAATTCCTTCTGCAGATATGCTGTGGATTTAGATATCATATCTGCAGTAAGACCGGATGTGATCTTGTTATCCGACATGTATTTAGTTACTGTATATAATGCCATCGCAGTTAAAACAGTATTAGGATCAGAATTTTTTGTATACGAAAACGAGCCATCCTTATTCATCTGTCTGGCTATATAGGTTACTATTTTCCAAGTTGTATTATTATGAAATGTATTGTCTAACGAATTGATTGCTTCCAGTGCCAATATAGAATCAAGAATATCACTGCCATATTCATCATTAAGTCCTACACCGCCGTCCTGATTCCATGCTTTAAGTAAATTCTTTACAGTATCCGAATTTCCTTCAGCTATAATCGTTCTGGATAATGTATCTATGTTGGATTCCGGATTCTGAGATCTGAGCCAGGCAAGCGCCCTGCTTACATTAACGTCAGAGAATCGACTGAGTACAGCCACTGCTTCAGCTGTATCATTGATAAGATATGAATCACCATAAGAACCATCTTCATTCTGGGATGATTCTAAATATTTAACTGCTGATGTGAGTATCTTATCCCTCTTAGATTCAAGAGATTCATCAGCATAAACGTGATCTGATTCAAAACCAAAAATCGTACACTCAAAGAACATACACAGGCATAACACCAGTGCTAAAATAGATCTGGATTTCTTCATGTTTAATTCCCCACATAAAATAATAATCTAACCCACACATAAAAGTCAGTGTGCTTACGAATCTAAGCAACATGAGGGATGATAACATATTTCTACACAATTTAAAAGAGCCTTTTAGTATACAACTTAAAAAAGCGGTAAACAACATGTTTACCGCTGTCATATATTAATCTTCCAGTGCTCCGAGTGCATGTCTGGCAGCTATCATTCCGAAGGTATAACATCTTCCGAGCGAAAGGCCTGTCTGATGGAAAGGATAATCAGCTCCGCCGTAGAACTGACCACCAAGATTTCCTACACAATAAAGACCTTCGATTGGCTTTCCGCTATTATCAAGAGCCTGTCCGTATTCGTTTGTAAGTACTCCTGAAACCTCAGCGGATACACGTATATGCTTTCTTGCTCCCCAGAAAGGAGCCTTTATGATCTTATTCATATACTTTGCCGGCTTACCGAAATCCTTATCACATCCGGCTTCGCAAAGCTCATTATATCTGTCGATTGATTCCTTCATCTTTTCAAATGGAATATCAAGCTCCTTGGCAAGTTCTTCAAGAGTATCACATCTATGAAGATCTATAAGGTTCTTGAAGACTCCCTTCGGATCTTCAACGGCACCGGGAATAAACTTCTCCATAACCTGAGGCGGAACAGGTCCGTCTACATATGCATCCTTCGGCAGCGACATATAATCATTATCATATATCATGCAGTACCAGCCCTTTGATCCGTCCTGATGATCCGGATCAAGCAGAGAACCTTTATATGCAGGCTGATCTCGAAGTATATTTCCCATATATACAAAGCCTGTATATTCATTTGTGAATCTCTCACCGTTCATATTGAGATACAGGAACGGCTCTTCAAACATAAGCGCTGAATCAAAGTCGTGCATCATCTTTGTATGTCCCAGAGGTTCCATTTCCGCACCTGCACTTATTGCAAGCAGATGTCCGTCTCCTGTCTTACCTCTCTGTTTTTTATCAAAATCAGAAATATCAGGACAATACTTATCTACCATTGCAGGATTATTTGTATAATCTCCCGTAGCAAGGATTACGGCTTTAGCAGCATTAAATCTTAAATATTTTCCTTCGCTGTTCTTTCCGATAACCCCTGTCACCCTGCCGCCATCTTTAATAATCTTTACAGCAGGTGTCGAGAAGAAACACTCAAGATTCGAATGAGTCTCACTTATATTTTTCACTATATTCTTCAGTGCATGTCCGGTATTATATGGCTTCGGTCCGATCCACGGAGCCCAGAAATAACAATGATCGTCACCATAATCATATGTATTTGTTCTGTCCTTCCATACTCCGGTAAAATCTCCGCTTGTGCTTCTGAAGGCTGAAAGCTTATCTCCGTCGTTCAAAAGCGCTGCAGGATTTGCATTATCATCTACCTTGCTGCCGTCACCGTACTCAGTCTCCGTTGTAAAGCCCGCACGGTTAAAAAGCCACATCATAGCTTCTTCGGAGTATTTAGCATAAGCTCGAAGCTGTTTTGTGTCGGCTCTCCAGTTGCAGAGACTGTTTGTGTGATGTATCCACTTTTCGATTCCGGCTTCTGTAGACCTGGATCTTATGATAGCAGATCCGCAGTTACCCTGTGATACAACACTTACCTCCTTCTGAAGTAGTGCTACTCTCGCGCCGAGCTCAGCTGCCCATCCTGCAGCAGGAACACCTGCCGCACCTGCACCTACGACAACAATGTCATACTCCAATGTTTCTGCAGGAGTGATCTCTCCCACTTCACAGCTTGAAAAGGATAATTCCTCTTCGGTAACAATAGTTTTCATTTTCTATATCCCCCTATATTTTTATCACAAAGTAATTGGCTCAGTATATTTGCATCTGAGCAATTGCCTGCGATTTATTACAACTTCAAAACCTCACACAAATTAAATCACAAACTTGCAGCTAAAATATCTATCCGTCAATCAATATTCATCAAGAAAGTTATGACGGACTCCATCCTTCTTATATTCAATAACCGTATCCAGATTTACATTTTCGACACTTCTGAATATGTTCGATTCAACATATGGATTTGTTTTTTTCAGTTCAGCAATTAGCTTCTTGGTCTCAAGACGCTTGGACGAAGTCGTGCCATCCTCATGACAGGTCGTACATGTATCTGTAAAATGGCATGCACACTGCAGAAAATGTAACTCATTATAATCACGCCATGCACATATATCGCTTTCCCTTACAAGATAAAGAGGTCTTATAAGCTCCATTCCTTCAAAGTTCGTACTGTGCAGCTTTGGCATCATGGTCTGTACCTGCGCTCCGTGAAGCATACCCATAAGAATAGTCTCGATAACATCGTCATAATGATGACCGAGCGCTATTTTGTTGCATCCGAGTTCTTTTGCCTTACTGTATAAATATCCTCGTCTCATTCTTGCACAGAGATAACAAGGACTTTTCTCGATGGTATCTACTGTATCAAAGATCGTACTTTCAAATATCGTGATCGGTATTCCCAAAGCCTCTGCATTGCTTTCTATAAGAGCCCTGTTTTCTTTATTATATCCGGGATCCATAACAAGAAATGTAAGTTCAAAATTCATCTGCCTGTGACGCTGTATTTCCTGAAAAAGCTTAGCCATAAGCATTGAATCTTTACCGCCGGATATGCATACTGCAATATGGTCTCCTTCTTCGATAAGCTTATAATTCTTGCAGGCTTTGGCAAATTGCGAAAATAGCTGTTTATGAAACTTCTTTTGAATACTCTTTTCAGCTTTTTCTCTTTTTTCCTCTTTGTCTGTATCACTTGATATACCAGCCCTGATATATCCCACATAACCTTCGGAAAGACTGTAACAGTCCCTGCCTTCGAGATATTCCGCAGTATCATCTATTTCCAGCGACATACGTCCTACTTCGCAGTAGAATACCAACTTCTTATCCCTCGGGATTGCTTCAATATCACTGCTGTTTTCCAGATTCTCAACATATATATTTACAGCACCCGGAATCATCCCATACAAAGTCAGACCCTCATCCCTGATATCTATCAGCTGATAAGAATCCTTAGGTAATGATTTCAGTTCCTCATATGTAATCTCTCTCATTTAAAATCCCTTATCTAACAAAAACAAAATAATTATAAATTCAAATTAAAAGCTTTTCAGTCACCGAAAAAATATTATACCAAAAAATAACAGGTTGTACATCATAGTCTGATGACAACCTGCTATATTTTAATACTATTCAGTTAGAATTTCAAAATAATATCCGATTCTAAGATCTTTCGGCATGCAACTTGAAGAAAGCAACGATCATCATCAGTCCAAAGAACAGTGATAGTGCACCAATCAAATGAGATATATGATACGGCGCATATCCGGCATATCCATCTTCCGGATTACCTGGATTATAATGTACCGTAATCTCTTCATTCGGTCGATGATCTACAGAATCAATACCCATTACAGAATAAGTTCTTCCGTTAACCTCATAATGTGCACCGACTCTTTTTTCCATGAGTCCCGAATTTCTTCCCGAATAAGGATACGTATATACAAGTCCGGTTGTAGTTTCAGTACAATCAGATTTAAGTCTGTTTGCCTTTATTAACCCTCCGATATAGAAATATCCCATAATTATGAGAAATGCGAGCCCTCCGATAAGAAGAAAACCTCTGAAACCCTTTGTGTTAGAAAACTTAATCTCTTTGTTATTCATTTCAATCCCCACCTTTAACTTTATATAAATACTTAACATAGTCAATAAATATAATTATTTATAGACTAAACCCTGCAAATGTATATTACCTTATTAACGTTTTGATAATAAATAATTGTCGTAATAAGTATTTAATATGTCGTGAGTGGAAATAATACGGAATCGATAATAAAAAAATTACAGATTAATAATCTGAAACAAACCGAACATCTCCGTTTTCATCAAAATGCACATGTTCACCCTTTTCGTTATAATAGATTTCTCCATCTAGAACCCTCTGATAATCATCATGATAGTTTTCTTTTGAATCGCCCCAGATTTTAAATCTATTTCCGTCTTTATCGGTAATCACATCCCTGTACAAATACCCTTCGTAATTAGGAAGTCCTCCACTTCCTACACGTTTTCTATATTCCTGCCAAACTTCAACTTTGAAGGTTTCATTAGGATACTTTTCTTTAAGGTATTCCTCATAAGCAGATTTTCTTTTATACAAAAATACAAAAAATAAAAAGGTCATCTACGATAAGATGACCTTTAAAATGCAGTGCGGATAACAGGAGTTGAACCTGCACGGGGGTTCCCACCAGAACCTAAATCTGGCGCGTCTGCCAATTCCGCCATATCCGCATATATCCCTTATATAGCAATCGAGTAGGGTAAATACCCTACTCAAATCATTCATTATTAGTGTGCCACGGGGGAATCGAACCCCCGACAACTTGATTAAAAGTCAAGTGCTCTACCGACTGAGCTAGTGGCACATATCTGGGCTAGTTGGATTCGAACCAACGAATGCAGGAGTCAAAGTCCTGTGCCTTACCGCTTGGCTATAGCCCAAGGATCTTTAATGCACCCGGTGAATCCTAATGCACTTCTTTTTATAAAAATAAAAAGGGTGGGTAGAGGGACTTGAACCCTCGGCCTCCAGAGCCACAATCTGGCGCGCTAGCCAACTGCGCCATACCCACCATATAAATTTAAAATGTGCCCGAAGGGATTCGAACCCCCGACCCACGGCTTAGAAGGCCGTTGCTCTATCCAGCTGAGCTACGGACACATATTAAAAGCGGGTGATGGGAATCGAACCCACATATCCAGCTTGGAAGGCTGGTGTTCTACCACTGAACTACACCCGCATATTACGATATGCAGTTTTAATGAATTGATCATGTCAATTCAGAGTCGGGGTGACAGGATTCGAACCTGCGACCTCCTGATCCCAAATCAGGCACTCTAGCCAAGCTGAGCCACACCCCGATGAGTGTTTTCAACAACCCGGCGAGTATGAATTATACACAATCTATCACCGGATGTCAAGATAATAATTTCATATTATCTGTAGTAGCGGGAGGGGGACTCGAACCCTCGACACTACGGGTATGAACCGTATGCTCTAGCCAGCTGAGCTATCCCGCCAGATAATAGTAATGGGGCCTACAGGGCTCGAACCTGTGACCCTCTGCTTGTAAGGCAGATGCTCTCCCAGCTGAGCTAAGACCCCATTAGGTCGTGCCACTCTCTCAACAGCACGAATGTTATTATATCCATATGACATCCAATTGTCAAGGACAAATTTAGAATTATTTTAACTTCTTCTTCCGTTCAATTTATCTATGATAATCGGAAGTTCAGAATCGATTATATCGTTGTCAAGCTGACACGTTCCGGCATTAGCATGACCACCGCCGCCATAAGATAGACAAAGCTCTCCTATGTTAAAATCGGAACTTCTGTTTATTATGGATTTACCTATCATTACAGCAGTATTCTGCTTCTTAAATCCCCATGCAACATGAACAGAAAGCTCAATCTCAGGCCACATAGCGTATACCATAAATCTGTTACCGGTATAAATGGTTTCTTCATTTCTGAGATCGATCACTGCAACCTTATCATCTATCTTTGTAATTCTCTGCAGCTGTTCCTTAAAAAGCTCCTGCTGCTCGAAATACATATCTACCCTTTCCTTAACGTCAGGGAGCTCAAGAACCTGATCAATACTATGATCCACACAATAATCGATCAGTTCCATCATCAGGTCATAATTGGATATTCTGAAATCATGAAATCTGCCAAGTCCTGTACGTGCATCCATAAGGAAGTTCATAAGAACCCAGCCTGTAGGATTAAGGATTTCTTCCTTTGTGAAATCAGCACTGTCACCTTTATCAACAGCGAGCATTATTTCCTCAGATACTCGTTTAAACTTCTCTGCACCGCCATAATAATCATATACAACTCTGGCTGCAGACTTCGCATGTCCGTCGATAATATACTTGCCTCTATATTCTTCTTCCTTGTTCCTGATCAGCTCACTCTCATGATGATCGAAAGCAAGTCCTACTCTTTTATCAAAAGGAAGGTTTGTCGTGATATCGTTTTCATCAAGATCAACCTTGCCGTCCTGAACATCCTTCGGATGAACAAACTTTATATCGCCTATAAGCCCAAGTTCCTTAAGCAGCATTGCACAAACAAGGCCATCGAAATCGCTTCTGGTTACAAGTCTTTTCTTCATCGCTACCCCTCCCATAATCACTTCAGACATCATATCCTAAAGTCAGAGACCCCTATCGGATAATGCCCTACAGTCACTAATTACCATAGACTATTCACCTATGATATATTTATATACCCCAAGATAGCTTAATTATATAATAATTAAAATATTTAGACAACGTCTTTTGAAGCTGTATCTGAACTGTTTTTTATCTGTTCTTCATCAGTGAGCACTTCAGTCTCTGCTTCTGTCCCATCATCTGATTCAATATCCTCCTCGGCTTCTTCTTCCATCATCAGTTCAGGCGGAACAATCGGGAATGAAATATCAACCTTAAACAGATCTCCGTCTATAGAAAGATTAAACTCTCCCCCTTGAAGCTCTGTAAGATTTCTTGCAATCGAAAGGCCAAGTCCCGATCCTTCTGTAAATCTGGACTTGTCACCACGTACAAATCTTTCTGTAAGCTCTTCAGCAGAAATGTTCAGCATATCACGGCTCACATTTTTAATTGAAAATATCGCATTATCCTCTTCTACAAAAAGCTTCATATATACTCTGGAGCCTTGTATTGCATATTTGCTGGCATTTGTAAACAGATTCTCGATAACTCTGAATGTTCTGGCTCCATCCACGTGAATAAATGCCGGTTCATCAGGAACTGTAAGGACTATCTCCAGAGAATTCTCGGTAAACTTGTCTTCGAATTCCGCAACAGCCTGCTGAATAAGCTCTGTAAAATCGAGATTTATATATTCGAACTCAATATTTCCGGTACTTACCTTGGAAGCCTCAATAAGATCCAGCGTAAGCTGTTTCAGTCTCTGAGACTTCACTTCGAGAATATTTATATATTCGGCCAGCTTCGGATTCTTAACATCCTCTCTTTTCATCAGATCAACATAATTTATGATTGATGTAAGAGGAGTCTTGATATCATGACTAACATTTGTAATAAGCTCTGCCTTCAGCCTCTCATCCTTTGTGGACGCTTCTACAGCCTTGTTAAGGCCTTCACCGAGATGATTCAGGCTTTCTCCGAGCTTTCTGCAGCTTCCCGAAAGGTCATCTGTATTTACCTTCGCAAGGAATTTTCCATTCTCTATATCCTTGCAGACATCAATAAGCTTCTCGATCTGATTAGTATATTTTACAAGTTTATATATACCAATAAAATCAAGAATTACAATTCCAATCATAATGGAATAATCAATTATGCCCAAATCCTCATATTTTATATGTTTAAAGAAAAGATACAGAAGGAAAATGTTCGTCGAACTGAATATAAAGAGTTTTACAAAGAAAAGCATTTTCGCGCTGAAATTCTTTGTAACATTCTTATAACCCTTATATAGCAGATCATAGACCTTAAATACTATAAGTTCCTTAAAGAATACACCCTTCCTGATCCGTCTTATAAACGACAGGAAAACATATGACATAAAAACATAGATCAGCAAGATTATAAGCAGTATAGCAACAACCGTAGCCGGACTATCATAATCGATAGTACCTGACGGCGGAACCAGGAAGCCATACGGTCTAAAACCTCTTCGTAAAAATCTGTAAGCAATTAATAGAAGTGCAAAAAATACAACAAGATAGATTTCCGCAGGTATCTTATCAGGAAATCCGAGTTTAATACTCTTTTCTCCTTTTTCATCTATCACAATTCCGGTCGTCATAGACAGAAAAATAACTGACAAAACGAAGAAGAAAGCCAATATAACAAATACCGGTACCGGCTGAGTGAATATACGACAATATGTATATACAGCCGACGGTATAACAAATTCATTTTTTTCGTCATTCAGATCTATTCCGAAAATGAAATCTACCTTCTCAGGCATCTTATCAATTTTCTTCATCAATGTGTCTTTGCAATAATTATATTTTACAAATTCACCCTTCTTATCATAATAAAACGAATTAACTCTGTTTCTGGATGCACTGTATTCTACAACAATATCAGATTCGTTGATAATGCTGTGTCTGAGATCTTCAAAAGAATTGTACATTTCGCCGCTCGAAACGATCCTGCCGGTTTCTCTGTCTATAAAACCATAATTGATACCGGTCAGCTCCGATGAATCATATACATAGTTTTCAAACATTGAAAGGTTTTCAAAAGGCTGTGATGACAGAAATGGCGCAACAATATAATCAAAATACGGTGCGGATATGATCGATCTGTTTATATTCTCACCATCTATACTGTTTGCGGGAATATATAAGTATGGTGTCTCCATCAAAGTATTAATATCTAATATTCCGACCGATCCATTGAAAAAAAGCCCTTCATCTTGCGAGTAAAGAGCTATTCCGGAATTAGGACTGCTGTCACTTACAACCACATAATTGACGCTTGTATCGTCGTCATTATAATTTGAATAGTTGAGTGTGATATCAGACTGGCTGTTTGCACTGATACCGATCAACTCTCCATTGTCATTATAATAAGCTATATAATCATTTGTATATATTCCGGCTCTGAAATTGCCGATAGCAGACTCAATGTTATCGACCTTATCGGCATAATTCAAAATGAGATCCACATAATCTATACCCGAAATACGGATATAGTTTTTGTTTATACCCATAAAATCATAGAAGGTATAAGGATGCTCACTGAATACATCATGATAGACATTATTTCCATCAACATAATTATAATCAATAAAAATAGACTCAGCTATGTCTATAAAAGACTTCTTCTCTTCTTTTTCGAGATCAAGTGCCGTATAAACATGCTTTTCTTCAAGATCAGGATAATACCTTAAACTCATTGACATATTCGTATAATCCATATTTTTGAGCCTGCCGTACATTTCAATATAATCGACAAAATTCTCTCCACATGAATTAACAATATTTTCTGTATAGGCTATTTCCTGAAAAGGTTTGGATCTGTCAATATCTTTACCAAAAAAATGAAATCGTCCGTAGGCAGATATTACAGAAATTACCATTCCTACAAAAACCGCAAATCCGAGTATATAAACAACCGCTTTGAGTTTTTTGCTGTAAATAAAGCTACCCTTCAACTCTCTCACCTTTTCTCAATCTTATATCCCTGTCCCCAGACAACCTTAAGATATCTCGGTTCCTTTGGATTGATCTCAATCTTCTCTCTGATATGTCTGATATGAACCGCAATGATATTATCCGTTCCTATTGCATCTTCATTCCATACAGATTCATAGATCTTTGTAGTTGAAAAAACTCTTCCCTTATTGACAGTAAGGAATTTAAGAATATCATATTCGATCGGAGTAAGCTTTACCTCATTTCCGTCAACTGTTACCTGCTTTGAACTGTCATTTATAATAAGGCCACCGCTGGAAATGATATCATCCTCATCTTCATCGGTCATAGATCCAAGCTGTGTATAACGTCTCAGCTGAGACTTTACACGTGCAAGAAGTTCAAGCGGTGAAAAAGGCTTAGTAATATAATCATCAGCGCCGATATTAAGTCCGAGAATTTTATCTGCATCTTCTGATTTGGCAGACAGAAGGATTACGGGTATCGAACTCTTCTCTCTGACTTTAAGTGTTGCATTGATACCATCCATTTCAGGCATCATAATATCCATTATAAGAAGATGGACCTCTTCCGATTCCATTACAGAAAGTGCCTCAAGTCCGTTATATGCTTTAAGAACCTTATAACCCTCTGTTTCAAGATATATAGCAATTGCATCAACGATTTCTCTGTCGTCATCACAAATCAGAATATTAAACATATCTTCGCCTCTCTTTCAGTCATTGAATGTCATAAAAACACATTTTTATTGTAATTCATATATATTAAAATAAAAAGCACAAATTTATGAATATAATATTAAAAACGGCACATTGTAATCAATGTGCCGTCATTAAATCATTTAAGATTATACGATTAGTAGAACAGTAACTTAAGCCTCAGCAATATCTGTATCAGGCTTTACATCCTCTTCGATATCAGCGTCATCTTCAAAGAAGTCATCATCAAAATCATCATCAAACTCATCAAAATCATCAAGATAATCAGGAGTAAGATACTTATAAACTGCAATTGCAATTCCTGTAATGATTGTAATTATACCAACGATGATAGCAACTGAAATAATCGCATTCTTTGCATCTTCTACTGCTGAGTCTTTTACTTCCTTGTTCATGTTCTGAACCCCCTTTGTTAGTCTATTGATAGATGTAGTATATCACAAGAATTATTTAATCTCAAGCGTTCTTTCGCCAATTGAATCGATTAATAAACCTTTAATAATTTTCTCTGCCTGAGCTCTGGATTTTTCCTTAAGTCCGTTTATATCAGCATTTTCCGTAACATCTGCTTCTGCCGAAGATATGGCAGTTACAACATCGTCCTTATCCGACCAGTTAAACAGTGCATACTTTTCATCATAAAACTGAATTGAGTCCGGATCTACATTCACACTCTGAACTTCAACCTCCGGAAGTCGGACTATAACCTTATCTTCAGTAACTGTTATATCAACCTTGGACATATCAATGCCCGCTCTTATCTCAGCCGAATAGATCATTGAGAAAGATTTCTTGGTGATAAAAGGAATACTTCCGTCGGAATAAGTTATAAGACCATTATATGTCAGCACTGCTGTTGTAAGATCACTTGCCTCATCAAGCTTTGAAGAAATGTACTGCGAATCGATTACCGGCTCGGGCTTGGTATACATTTTTTTAGCAAGATTAAATGACAGAAAGCCTACCATAAAAAGGCTTAATGTAAAGAACAATATAAGCAGATAATTCTTAAACTTATTAAGTCCTGAGTCTGAGTCTCTCTTCTTTCTCGGCACATCTCTCTCCTCATCATCTACGTCATGATATTTCAGAGCCATTTCATCCTCCTGTTAAAACTATAAACCTTCAAAAATAACCTTCAACTCACTATATTCGTAAATCAGACCTTCTTAAGCTTTGCAAGAGAAGCAAACATTTTCTTCTCGCCTGTTTTCTCGAAGTCGATCACTACTTCATAATCACTTCCCGTCTTAACTTTGCTTTTCACAACGCCCTTACCGAACTTTATATGCCTTACAGTATCTCCGACTTCATAAGCAAAGCTGTCCGGGGAAGCTGCCGGAATGCCCTTTGATATCCCGCTGAGCCCACTTCCCATTGAACCGGAACCATAGGACCTTACGGGTGCAAAAGCCTTAAACGGCTCAGGGCGTCTCACCGGTGCATCATTTGTCCTGATCCTGTTTCCGAATCCGCTTCTCTTAAGAAGCTCATCCGGAATCTCATTTATAAATCTCGATACAGATCCATACATTCTGTTTCCGTTGATCATTCTGCTGTTGGCACTGCTGAGATAGAGCTTTTCCATAGCTCTCGTTATACCAACATAACACAAACGTCTCTCTTCTTCAACTGCATCAGGGTCATCCGAATCAATTGAAAGACCGCTCGGAAAAAGCCTTTCCTCCATTCCGACTATAAAAACATAAGGAAATTCAAGACCTTTAGCACTATGCAGAGTCATAAGCGTTACCGTACCATAATTGTCGGTACTGTCATCAACATCAGCTACAAGAGCTATTTCTTCCAGAAGTCCTCCAAGTGTCGGATCCTCTTCCCTCTCACAATAATCGGCAATCTTACTCTTTAATTCCTTAAGGTTTTCAAGTCTTCCCTTTGCTTCTTCAGTCCCTTCAGCAACGAGTTCATTTTTATAACCTGTTTCATCCAGTATACTGTCATACAGTCCAAGAAGATCCCCCTCTGCTGCTTTTCTTCTGAAGCCTTCCATCATCCCTATAAAGGCTTTCAGCTTTTCAGCGGCGCGTCCGGCTGCCGATACCATATAATCATCCAGACAGATATCATATATACTTATACCAGCTTCATCAGCAAGATCCGATATCTTGTTTACTGTTGTATCTCCGATTCCTCTTCGAGGAACATTAATTATTCTTCTGATAGAAATGTTGTCATCGGTATTTTCGATACATTTAAGATAGCCAACTATATCCATAACCTCTTTACGATTATAAAAGCCCGTAGAACCGTAAATCCTATAAGGAATGTTAGCATAGATCAGTTTTTCCTCGATAACTCGGGACTGATTATTGGTCCTGTAAAGAACGGCTATATCCGAGAAAGCTCCGCCGTTCTTATATATCGACTGAATATTATTAACAACTCCGAGTGCCTCTTCATGTTCGGATTCATAAGCTGTATAAGATATCAGTTCTCCTTCATCCTTATCCGTCCAGAGAGTCTTAGATTTTCTGCCTTCATTGTTTGCTATTACAGCATTTGCGGCAGCAAGTATATTCTTTGTCGATCTGTAATTCTGCTCAAGTCTGATAACCGTTGCATCGTCATATTCGTCTTCAAAATTCAGGATATTATATATGTTAGCCCCTCTGAATTTATAGATAGACTGATCGTCATCTCCGACAACACAGAGATTTCTGTAGCCGTCAGCCAGCATTTTAACCAGCAGAAACTGAGTATGATTAGTATCCTGATACTCATCGACCATTATATATTTAAACCTGTTCTGATAGATTTCAAGAACCTCGGGACATTCCATAAAAAGTCTGATTGTTGTAAAGATCAGATCATCAAAATCAAGTGCATTATTCTGACTGAGTCTTCTCTGATACTCTGCATAGGCTCTCGCCTTATTCATATCCCTAAGATTTGTTCCCGCCATCCTTTCAAGATCCTCGGGTGACAGAAACTCTTCCTTAGCTTTTGAAACTGCAGCCAGCATCATCTTCTCCGGGTAGATCTTGTTATCAAGATCAAGAGCCTTAAGAGTTTCCTTCATAAGAGACTTCTGATCTGTCGAATCATATATCGTAAAATTATTCTTTCCGCCGATCTTATCATAAAATCTGCGAAGAATTCTAACGCACATAGAGTGAAATGTACTTACCCATATACTTTCAGCGCCGCTTCCGACAAGTTTATCAACTCTTTCTCTCATCTCATTTGCGGCTTTGTTTGTAAATGTAATAGCGAGGATATTATAAGGTTCCACCCCTTTTTCCTCGATAAGATATGCAATTCTGTGTGTAATTACTCTGGTCTTTCCGCTTCCTGCGCCTGCAAGAAGAAGAACAGGGCCTTCTGTTGTAATAACCGCCTGCTTCTGAGGCGGATTCATATTATCAAGATTCATTCAAAAAAACATCCTTCTATATTTTCATCTGTTAACGAAAAAGAAGAGGCCCCTCGTCATAACGAGAAGGCCTCATAGTCTCAGTTTGATCAGACAATTACTCTGCTGATGTAACTCCAAGCTTAGCCTTAAGTGCAGCAAGCTCATCTGCAACGCCGCCATCCGGAGTAGCATCATACTTAGCAGTAAGATTATCTACTTCATTTGCAGCAACAGACATATTAAGTGCTGACTCAGCTTCAGCTCTGTCAAGCATAGCATCTGCCTTATCTTCCATTCTCTGGAATGCAGCGATACTTGAAGAAGAATCTGAAACTGTAGATGTAATCTTGTTGATATCCTGCTGTGCTTTAGCAACACGGATCTTAGCCTTGATAGCATCTCTTCTTGACTCGAGCTCTGATATATCACTTATAAGCTTATCATGCATCTGACGCATCTTCATAGAGTTAGCAGCCGCAGCTTCATAAGTCTTCTGGAAGCTTGCCTGTCTAGCCTGAAGCTTAGCCTTCTCCTGAAGGAACTTAGCAGCATCAGCATCATTTCCGGCAAGAACTGCTTTCTCAGCATAGCTCTGCATCTTATTAACTTCTGCAGTAGCTTCATCAAGCTGTCTCTTAGCTTTGTTCTCATCGGCCATAACAGCAGCTGTCTCTTCACGAACCTTAGCAAGATCCTTGTTGAGATTTCTCATTGTCTGATCGATCATCTTTTCAGGATCTTCTGCCTTATCGAGAAGTGCGTTGATGTTAGATGACATGATGTCTTTAAATCTTGAAATGATTCCCATATATAAAATCCTCCTTGAATAATAAATCCTTCACTTATTATGTGAAAATCACTTTTATTATTATATCTTATACAAGATAATTATACAAATAATATTTTAATAGCAATCATCATTTTGGACGAGTGTGAGCACGTATCCTTTAAACCGGGATCATCAGATTCTTTTTATAATAACCGGTCTTTTTTCAACTTTATTATCCGATATCCTGTATGCACTCAGAAAATCCTCTTCGGCCTTTTCAAGGACATCCTGTTTATCGGTATATAAAGTAGCTAAAATCTCACCGGACTCTACATGATCTCCGAGCTTTTTGTTTATTATGATTCCTGCCGAGCTGTCAATAGAATCTTCTTTTGTAACTCTTCCTGCTCCGAGCATGCACGATACAAGGCCTACCTTTGTTGCATCGCAGTAAGATAGATATCCATCCCTGTCAGAAATAATATCTTTCTTATACAAAGCCTGCTTTAAAACTGTCGGATCGTCAACAAAGCTGTCATCGCCGCCCTGTGCCTTAACAAATTCACGAAATTTAAGAAGTGCTTTACCCGACGAAATAACCTCATCAATAACTCTGTATGCTTCTTCCCATCTTTTTGACTCATCCTTTTCATCAGACAGATCGGACATTACATAGAGGTAAGCTGAAAGCTCTTTACATATTTCCGTGAGTCTTTCTTCTCCATGTCCTTTAAGGACCTCAACAGCCTCAAGAACCTCCAGACTGTTTCCGACTGCATGTCCAAGCGGCTGATCCATATCGGTTATAAGCGCAGCCGTTCTTCTTCCGCAGTTATTGCCGATCTTTATCATTGTTTCGGCAAGCTTCACAGCACTTTCATAATCCTGCATGAAAGCCCCGCTTCCACATTTAACATCCAGAAGTATAACATCAGCACCCGAAGCGAGCTTCTTACTCATTATGCTTGAAGCGATAAGCGAAATATTATCAACGGTTGCAGTAACATCTCTTAACTGATACAGCTTCTTATCAGCAGGAACAAGATTCTTTGTCTGTGCCGCATCGACCATACCGATTTCTTTAACCTGCTCAATAAATCTTTCTTCACTGAGTTCGGATGAAAAACCTGGTATACTGTCGAGCTTATCGATTGTTCCACCGGTTGCACCAAGACCTCGTCCGCTCATCTTTGCAACTTTGCCTCCGAGAGCAGCCATTATCGGTTCAATAACGAGTGTAGTCTTGTCACCGATACCGCCCGTAGAATGCTTATCAAGCTTTAGTCCTTCTATCGACGAAAGATCCATCACATCTCCGCTTTCCATCATCGCCATGGTAAGCTTCGTTGTTTCTGCTTCGTTCATCCCCTTAAGGCAGATTGCCATCATAAGAGCCGAAGCCTGATAATCAGGAATATCACCCGAAGTAAACCCCTTAACAAAAAACTCTATCTCTTCATCAGAAAGAGCATCGCCTTTTTTCTTCTTATCGATAATATCATACATCCTCATAGCAGCACCCCCATCTATTGCAACAGCGAGGATTTATCGCTTATAGCATATCCGTGATAAATCCCCCGGACTGTTTCTGTTAATTACAAAGCATCATTTAGAATTTCTGTTCCCGGAAGAACAAATCTACCGTCTCTGATAATATCTTTTCTCGAACCATCACTATATACAGCTGTAATATTCCCAAGTTCACTGTAAGGTATAGTGATATCCGTATGGCAGTTGAAATAAGCCTTCTCAGGATCTGTATTTCTCATCATAGAGAAATCATTTTCTCTGGAAATGATTTCTTTACCGTCAGGATTGTAAACCTTCTTATCCTCTGCATGGCTGTAACATGTATCACCTACGGCAAAATGCGGTCCTGTCTTCTCAACTATAAGGATCGGAAGCTTATCGAGTATGTCAAAACGTCTTGCCATACTGTATGCAACAGTATTTGTACCTATGGCAAACTCGCCGATCGGAAGAGAATCATGATTAAAAAGTATATTCTCTTTAATATATCTCTTACCGTCTTCCTCATTCTCATAATTACTGCAAGTATAGTCTTTTACCATACCGTCTTCAAAATCAATTGTTATATTTTCAAAATGGTATCCTCCGAGATAAGCAGAGCTTACCTGGAGTCTTCCGTAAGTTCCTTTAAGTACAGGTGAAGTAAAGACTTCACCAAGAGGAATATTTACATCTGCAACGCAATTCTCAAACTGAGTCTCTTTAGCGGGATCATTAAGATGTCTCATAGAAACATGCATATTGGTTTCGTTTCCTTCAGAACCTATAACCTCTACATAATCCGATGTATCAAGAGCATCTATAATCTTCTGCTGAACTGCTGAATATTTATCATTATCTAGAGTATTGAGGATCATCGTCTCCTTAAATATCTCATCAAAATCCTCTCCTATCGAAGGAAGCGGAAATGCAATGATAGTAAATGAATATTCATCACCCGGAATATACTTATTCGATATTACAGAAAGCTTACGATTCATATCTATCGATATCTCTTCCTGTGACGGATTAAGTCTCGCTACACTTTCCTTTGCTTCAGGATCAAAAAGTTCTTCACCGAAGGTTTCCATCACAGCCGGACCTGCAAATTGCGAAGAATATTCCTTCAGCTGCTCATATGCAGCTTCTGAAGCATTTATTCTTCTGTCGGCAAATCTTCCGTCAAGGTATACGGATTCATCCATTCTGTGATCATATTCAAACTGGTCGTTTACGGATGTTGCCTCATATCCCTGCTTGATCACTCCACGTCTGCAGATTCTGTTAACGGCATATCTGTTAAGGATTGACTCAAGTCCCATGGCCCTAAACTTCTTAACGGCGGATTTTACTATTCTTTCTTCTCCGATGTGATATCTGATATTTACAGCCTTCTTTCCCTCGAAAGGCACTCTCATAACATCGAATCCACGTCTGAAACCCGATGTAAAGACCTCTGCCATTCTGTCTATCTCTTCTTCACTCAAGCGACTTAAATACTCCGAAAGTTTGATCTCATTATCGGAAATGTATTCTCCATATCTGAAGAGATAAGCAGGATCATCATGGTCTAAATTCATAACGATATCATAAGCTGTATTTTCAGACGGAACCATAGTATCCCTAAGTCTTTCAAGCGTATAATATTCAACATAATCAAATGCATGGTAGAATAATGTCTCACTTACAGCCTTTGAAGTAGGTTTAACCTCATCCGTAAAGAGACCATAGAGTTCAAGATACAGTTCCATAAGTATAAGGACATCATAATATTTCTTATCCACGATAAGCTGAGGCAGATAAACAAGCTCCGCAGCTAAATATGACATCTCATGTCCGAAAATACCCAGCTTTTCCTCAGCATAATCCGGATTTGCATAGCTGCTTCCGTAATTAGCCGGAAGCACGCTTCTGAAAAGATTTTCATTATCCTTTTTAAGACTATCTATATCTTTATCGAAATAGCCTTCTTTACCGATTTCTTCAAAAATACCAAAAACCCTGCATATGTCCGCTGCAGTAAAAACAAAAAAGTCAGAGTATTCCGGAAATCCAAGCCCGGGATTCTCTGATATCTCTCTGATCCTGCCAAGGGCAAGATCAAACCTTTCCTTTTCTTCAGCTGAAAGTACCATTATTCACCCCTTCACATTTAAAATGCAATCATTAAAATCTGCTGCATAAAAATACAGCACCGACAAGCAGAATTGCTATAATGCTTATCCACATAGCCATTCGCTTACTTCTAGCTGATCCTTCATTAGCCTTCCTGGCAAGAATTGCAAATGCAAGCGCCGTCAATCCCGCCAAAAGATCAGCAAGAAGCACGGCGCCTGCTGTATATAGCGCCGTACCTCTTTTAATTATTCCGTATATCACTATTGATATCGTTCCGAGAACCGATAAAATACCGAGTATCGAGGAAATCACTACATCCACCGAAATCATTTCATCAGCAAAACGATATCTCTTAACATGTCTCTTCATAGATAACACTGACGACATCCATAGAAATCCGTTATAAGCACTTTCTGATTTCTGACAGATTGTCGATACCCTTCCTCTTCATGAAATCCTCTATACCGCTTATTACCTTCAGTGTTGTATAAGGATCACTGAAATTGGCTGTTCCTACAGCAACAGCAGTTGCTCCTGCCATAATAAATTCAATCGCATCTTCAGGTGTTGAAATTCCACCCATACCGATTACCGGAACATCAACCGCATGGCACACCTGATAAACCATTCTGAGTGCAACAGGCTTGATAGCAGGTCCCGAAAGACCACCGGTAGTATTAGCTATAGCAAAAGCTCTTTTCTCAATATCTATCTTCATACCTGTAAGCGTATTGATAAGTGAAAGTGCATCCGCACCACCGTCAACAGCAGCCTTTGCCATTTCTGCAATATTTGTTACATTCGGACTGAGCTTCATAATAACAGGCTGAACCGCCTTCTTCTTTATCTCAGATGTAATATGATTAAGTGCTCCCGGTTCAACGCCAAAAGCAATTCCTCCCTCCTTGACATTAGGGCAGGAAACATTTATCTCAAGAAGATCGACCCTTTTCTCATCACCGAGTCTTTCAACAACTTCCAGATATTCAGCTTCCGAATGACCACATACATTTACAATCACTGCTGTATCCTTACTTTTCAGGAACTCCAGATCTCTTTCAATAAATGTATCAATTCCGGGATTCTGCAGACCGATAGCATTCATCATTCCACTGGCAGTTTCAGCAATTCTCGGTGTTGGATTTCCCGGCCAAGGAACATTTGCTACTCCCTTTGTGGTTACAGCTCCGAGTCTGGATATATCAAAAAACTCATCATATTCCATTCCGGAACCGAAGGTACCTGAAGCAACCGTTACAGGGTTCTTAAGCTTAACTCCGCATATATCAACTGACATATCCATTAAAGAACCACCTCCTCAGCAAAAAATACAGGACCATCCTTACATATTCTCTTATTATGAACCTTTGAATGGTCATCGGTATCCGTGCTTTCACATACACATGCAAGGCACGCTCCTACGCCACATGCCATTCTTTCTTCAAGTGAAAGCTGAGCCTTTATTCCGGTCTCTCCGGAATAAGCCTTTATAGCTCGAAGCATCGGTGTGGGGCCACAGGCAAATATCATATCAGATTCGATCTTATATTCTCTTACTCCATCCAGTACATTTCCCTGAACGCCAACACTGCCTGAATCACTGGTTAAATATACTGTTGAAACCTCTTCAAAATCATCCAGAAGAAATGTTTCATCTCTGAATCCAAGAACAACCTTGATATCTTCCTTTGCAACACCTGATTCGCGAAGCTCCTTTGCAAGTCTGAGCATCGGAGGAATTCCTATACCACCTCCGAGAAGAAGCGGTTTCCTGGTATCAATCTTATATCCGTTACCCAAAGGTCCGAGAAGCTCTACTGCATCACCCGGTGTGAGCATACTTATAAGTCTTGTGCCTTCTCCTACAATCCTGTAAACAAGTCTGAGGAGTCCGTTTTCCTTATCAAGATCACATATACTGATCGGTCTTGGAAGGATCCTTGAAGGATCTGTAATGAAAACCGATACAAACTGTCCCGAATGTGCATCCTTAACCAGCTGAGGTGCATCAATCCACAAACTGAATATACCTTCAGCAAGCAAGTCCTGACTTACTACTCTGCATTTATACTTATCCATAAGATAACCTCTTTCAATTATTTGCCAATTTTACGACATACCATCCGATAATCTCCTGCTGATCATCTGACAACCTGTAAAATATCCAACAGCCTGTAAATAATACAACAACCTGTAATATTTCCAGCAGCCTGTAATATTTTCCGACAGCCTGCAATATTCTGACAGCATGCATTATTTTTCAACAGCCTGTAATATTATTTAACAGCCTGCAATATTTTTCAACAGCCTGCAATATATTCCGACAGCATGCACTATTTACCATGCAGCCTGTAATATTTTCCGATTACATGTAAATTATCCAACAGCCGTTTAATTATCCGATAGCCTGTGAAATATCCTCGATCATATCGACAGTAGCCTGTCTTGCAGCATCCGCATAACCTTCTTCACCGAAAGATGCATATTTCTCATTCTTATAAGCAGCTATGATGCCTCTTGAAGAATTGACTATTGCTCCGAGACCATCTTCATTGAAATATCCCTTAAGGTCGCTGCCCTTACCACCCTGTGCACCGTATCCCGGTACAAGGATATATGTATTCTTCATTCTTTTTCTAAGCTCAATACCCATTTCAGGATATGTAGCACCAACAACCGCACCTACATTACTGTAGTCGCCATCCATTGATTCCTTACCCCATTCGCTTACAGTATCAGCAACTTCTTCGTAAAGAGTCTTATCTCCGATCTTCTTATCCTGGAATTCACCCGATGATGGATTCGAAGTCTTAACAAGAACGAAAATACCCTTATCACATGAATTACAGATTTCGATAAACGGCTTAACTCCGTCAGAACCAAGGTAAGGATTAACAGTTACAATATCCTCATCGAAAGGAGCAATCTCTGTATTTCCTACAGTTATCTTTCCTATATGTCCGATAGCATACGCTCCGGATGTTGAACCTATATCACCTCTTTTGATATCGCCTATTACTACAAGACCCTTATCGTGTGCATAATCAACCGTTTTCTTATATGCAGCAACTCCCGGAACACCGAACATCTCATACATTGCAATCTGAGGTTTTACAGCCGGAATAAGATCTGCAACAGCATCCATAAGCCCCTTATTATATTCGAAAATCGCATCTGCCGCAGCTTCAAGAGTTTCCCCTTTTTCCTTTATTGCTTTATCCAGAAGAAACTTAGGAAGAAATGCCATCTGAGGATCAAGTCCTACTACAACCGGTGCATTCTTCTTTTTAATTTCCGTAATAAGCTTAGATATCATTTATATTACCTCTTTCATTAATTATTTGAATGCCCTACCGACACTCAATCCTACATATTTTATCAAAATTATGTATCATAGTAAAGTTTATAAGTTAATATTAAATGCATCACTCAGCCTTCCCATTCCCGATGCTGTGACATGTATAGTTTCATTAAGTCCGATCATTATAAGCTCCTTATCATTATAGCCTGCTATATAATCAGGATTAACATATTCGCTCCTGTTAACCTGTACAAAGCCATAATTAATCAGCCTCTCAACTATATCCCCGGCTCTTCTGACATCCATCGAATACCTATTACTGCCGGTACAGATTGTAAGTCTTCTCTCATTTTTCTCAGTAATGATTATATTACCGGGATGAAGAAACTCTGTATGGTTATATCTCTTAAATGTTAATACAATTTCATTTGTTCTTTTCTTAAGCGCCAGACTTCTCCTTCTTCCGATTATAAATCTGAACAGTTCAACAGCTTTATTAATATCTATCGGAGCCGAAAGGATATCACAACAAAACAAACCTTGATTTATAATATATAACGAATCAGGATAATCCGCTGTCAGAACTATATCCGTATACTTATACTGTTCAAATCGTCTAAGCTTCCTGATGAACTTGATACCCGTAACATTTCCTGACTTATGCAGATCTCCCACCTGATTGACAACAAACATATCATATTCCTCCGATAAAGCTGCTTTTAATGCTTCATCATAATCACATATAATCGTTATCTTCTCAAAAGGAAATGCCAGCTGAACTGCTTTTTTAATGATCGATGCTTCTTTCTCATCGTAAATAAATATCATGGTCATGGTATTCTCCTTCCCGAAGCCATGATCCTGTCAGAATATTAAAGAGTATAATATCAGCGAATAACTATAAACATGTAAAATATCATTGAATAAATATCTCTTTTTACATTCAAAAAGGTTTATGCAGTCATAAAAAACTGCATAAACCTTAAAATTTTAAATTATTCAATTATGGTGTTTCAGGTTCCGGTTCAGGTTGTGGTTCCGGTTGTGGTTCAGGCTGCGGTTCAGGCTGTGGTTCAGGCTGCGGTTCAGGCTGTGGTTCAGGCTGTGGTTCAGGCTGTGGTTCAGGCTGTGGTTGCGGTGCCTGTGTCGTTGCCTCCGTAGTAGCCTGCGTTGTTGCTTGCGTTGTTGCCTGCGTTGTTGCCTGCGTTGTGGTTGCTTCTATTTTCTTAAAGCTGGCCGTAACAGAATGATTTCCGGTTACTCCATTAAATACAACCTCCGTTAATCCGAATTGCGGATTACCGTCAATCCATACAGCATCAACTTCATATCCGGCAAGTGGATAAATATGTACTGTAACAGAACCGCCTGAATTAACAGGCATTGAAGCATCTATCGAGCCACCTTCTCCGAGCACTCTGTTGATGACCTGATAATCGCCACCCAGTGATGGATGCTTCTCACATTCCGAAGTAAAGATTGAATCATCATATGGGAATGGGAAATTAACAATGGTTCTTTTATTTGAATCTCCGTCTCCGCCCTGTATTACCTGATACTCAGTAACACAAGGACATGCATTTGTAGCTCTCTTATGAGAATCATCACATATTTTAATTGATGTTTCATGTCCACCCTTACATCTCTTGCTCGGAACATTATCAACCGAACAATAATCAGTTGATGTAGGACATCCGGCAACAGGAAGAAGTCCCGACATTCTGCAGACAGTAACCTGAGTAAGTCCTTCAGGCTGCTCCCAGTCAAGATACGGATCATGTCCTTCGAGCTCTGCAATACCATCCATTACATCTCTCCACATATATTTATGAAGCTGTGTATCTGCATATACGTTTGAATCATATCCATACCATATAGATGCAGTATAATATGGTGTCATTCCACAGAACCAAAGGTCATAACAGTTTGAAGTAGTACCTGTCTTACCTGCTGCAACTCCACCTGTAAGAAGCTGAGCCTTCATACCTGTACCTGTAGTAAGAACGTCCTTCATAGCATCAATAAGCTGCCATGCGGTAGTAGCCTTACAAGCAGTATGTGTTGTAGAAAGCTTCTCCGGAACAGTATTATCTATAATAAGATTTCCATCATGATCATAAACCTTTGAATAGAAACACGGCTTAATATATGTTCCCATATTTGCTATTGCAGCATATGCAGCCGTAATCTCAAGATTTGTAACTCCGTATGTAAGACCACCGAGAGCTGTAGACTGTGTAATATCCGTAAACATTACTCCGCTAGGTGATACATACTCATCAACCAGTGTAGTAAATCCAAGTCTCTTCAGATATCTGAATGCAACTTCAGGAGTAACAGCAGTTATAGCCTGAACTGCAATAATATTCATGGATTCGGATATACCGAGTCTGATCGATGCCCATCCTCTGTAACCACCGTACCAGTTTTTAACCGGTGAACCATTCTCATATGCATAAGGTTTATCTTCAAACATGTTACAAAGGCCACCCATGGTATCAATAAACGGCAGGAATGCAGCAACAACCTTGAAACAGGATCCCGGTTGTCTGGTAGCATCTGTCGCACGGTTAAATCCTAAGTTTTCGGTCTTTTCGCCTCGTCCTCCGGTAACAGCCTTTACATATCCGGTATGCTGATCGATAACTGTACATGAAGCCTGTGGCTGAATAGCGAATTTAATCTCCTCACTTACAAAAGAGCCACCATTCTTATCAAGAAGTGCTTCCTTATATCTGTCGGCTGCCTCTCTTGCAAAGGTCTCATTCGGATATATATTATTATATGAATAATTCTCGGTTACTTCTTTATAATAATTTACAAGAGTATTCTGATCATAATAATGAGGTGTCTTACCATCTTTGTCCATAAGCGTCAGCTTATAGTTAAGCGCAACCTCAGTATCTTCCGGATAATAATCAGGGTCATTAATTACATCATCACAGATCTTCTGAATTCCAAAATCCTGAGTACTGTAAATAGTATAGCCGCCTGTGTACATTTCATTGAATGCTTCTGATTCAGTGTAGCCGTACATTTCCTGAAGATCGGCAACAAAAGCCCACATCATTGCATCCTTGAAATAAGAATTATACTCAAAATTCTCTTCATCCTGCTGTCTGATCTCTTTAACACGAGCATATACATCATCGTTACGTGCAGCTGTATATTCTGCTTCGGTAATATAACCGAGCTCTTTCATCTTATCCAGTACGTCAATACGTCTGTTGGCATTCTTCTCAGGGAAGATAACCGGATCGAAACTGTAAGGATTCTGTGTAATTCCTGCGATCATCGCAATCTCAGATACCTTAAGCTCACCGATTGATTTCTCAAAATATCTCTGAGCAGCTGCCTCTATACCGTTAACACCCTGTCCGAGATAAATAGTATTGAGATAATACTCTATTATCTGTTCCTTGGTATAATTCTTCTCGAGTTCCATTGCGAGCATCTGCTCCTGAACCTTACGTTCGATTCGCTGAATCTTTGAAGGCTCATCACCACCGTTGAAGGCAGCATTCTTGATAAGCTGCTGCGTAATTGTAGAAGCACCTTCGTCCATACTTCCGCTTGCAAGGTCTCGATAGAGAGCTCTGAAGATACCTCTTACGTCAATACCGTTATGCTCCCAGAATCTTTCATCCTCGATAGCAACAAAGGCATTGATAAACTGCTGGGGAATATCCTCATAATAAACATAAATTCTGTTTGAATTTATCATTGAGAGCGAATCGATCTCGTTACCGTTTTGATCAACTATGATTGTTTTAAAACCCTTCGGTTTGATATTTATATTTCTTACATCAGGTGCATCATCAAGAATACCCTTCATGACACCGAAGCCTGCTCCTGCCAACACAATAATGCCAAGTACAAAAGCACTCAGCACTATTTTAAAGGCACTTATAAGACCCCTTCTGAAAATTCTTTGTTCTTTAGAGACCAGCCTGTCTCTTCTCACCTTAACGGAATGTCTATCTAAATCCAATTTAAGCCTCCACTTCCGATATACATATCGGATTTAATCATAAATTTACAACATAGTATTATAACACTCTACAGGTTTATTGCAAACTGATAATTTATTAATTTCCTTAACGAGAATCCATCCCCTGTTATTAATTCGGATTCTGTTGTGAATTCGGATCCGGCTGTGGTTCCGGATTTTGTGGAGGCTGCTGTGAAGCAGGATTCCCCGGTTGTCCCGGTTGTTCCGGCTGTCCCGGTTGTCCCGGTTGTTCCGGCTGTCCCGGTTGTTCCGGTTGTCCCGGCTGTCCCGGCTGTCCCGGTTGTCCCGATTGTCCCGGCTGTCCCGGTTGGTTATCCAGTTTCTTAAATTTAACTGTTACCGAATGATAATCCGATATATCAGAAAATGTAAACTCAGATATATTGAACATAGGATTACCGTCAATCCATACCACCTCAACGGCATAACCCGGATCAGGCTGCCAATGAACCGTTACTGTATCTCCGGCATTTACTCCTACCGTTGAATCAACAGTACCACCGCCGCCTTCGTATACTCTGTTTACGATTGAAAATTCTCCTTCAACAGGTGGATGAATCGTACATTCCTCTGTGAAATTCTTTTCATCATACTCGAAATTAGCACCTTCTATAGTTCTGGATTCACTATTTCCTCCGCCCTGAACGAATTTATACTCTGTCACACAAGGGCATGCATTTGTCGCTCTCATATGAGATTCATCACAAAGCTTGATGCTTGTTTCATGTCCACCTTTACACCTCTCACTCGGTGCATTTTCTACAGCACAATAATCTGTAGATGTAGGGCATCCGGCAACAGGAAGAAGGCCTGACAATCTGCATACGGTAACTTTCTCTATTCCCTCAGGCATTTCCCAGTCAAGTGACGGATCATGTCCTTCAAGCTCCGCTATGCCGTCCATAATGTCTCTCCACATATATTTGTGAAGCTGAGTATCCGCATAAGAAGGAGTATCGATTCCATACCATACAGAAGCTGTATAATATGGTGTCATACCGCAGAACCAGAGGTCATAACAGTTAGATGTAGTACCTGTTTTTCCGGCTGCCACTCCACCTGTTGTGAGCTGTGCCTTCATACCTGTTCCGTCCGTGATAACATCCTTCATAGCATCAAGAAGCTGCCATGCTGTCGTCTCCTTACATGCCGCATGAGTTGTAGGAAGCTTTTCAGGTACCGTATTATCAATGATCAGATTTCCCTCATGATCATATACCTGTGAATAGAAACACGGTTTTATGTATGTTCCGTAATTAGCTATAGCAGCATAAGCCGCTGTTATCTCAAGATTTGTAACACCGTAAGTAAGACCACCTAGTGCAAGCGACTGATTAATGTCGGTAAATGGTCTTCCGTCCGGAGCTATATATTCATCAACAAGTGTCGTAAATCCAAGTCTTATCAGATATTCAAACGCTACCTCAGGCGTTACTTCAGTTATAGCCTGAACAGCAATGATATTCATAGATTCCTGAATACCCATTCTGATAGATGCCCATCCTCTGTAGCCCTCATACCAGTTCTTGACAGGAGATCCGTCTAAATATTCATAAGGCTTATCCTCATACATGTTGCAGAGTCCGCCTATAGTATCGATATAAGGAAGAAATGCCGCAACAACTTTGAAGCAGGATCCCGGCTGTCTCTTCGCATCTGTTGCACGGTTAAATCCAAGGTTTTCGGTCTTCTTTCCTCTTCCTCCTGTAACTGCTTTTACATATCCCGTATGCTGATCGATAACCGAAACAGAAGCCTGCGGCTGAATAGCAAACTTTATATCCTCACTTACGAAGGAACCGTCTGTCTCTTCAAGCATCGCTTCTTTAAATTCATCTGCTGCCTGTCTTGCCGAAGCCTCATCAGGATACAGATTCTTATATGAATAATCCTCCGTAGTCTTCATAAAATAGCTTACAAGAGAATTCTGGTCATAGTAATGCGGCGTCTTTCCGTCACCATCCATGATTACAAGATCATAGTTAATAACTACTTCTGTTTCTTCCGGATAGTATTCAGGATCATTTACAACATCGTCACATATTTTCTGTATACCGAAATCCTGTGTACTGTAGATTGTATAACCACCGGTATACATTTCATTGAAGGCTTCCGCTTCAGTGTAGCCGTACATTTCCTTAAGGTCATCAACAAATGCCCACATCAGAGCATCCTTGAAATAAGAGTTATATTCAAAGCTTTCTTCTTCCTGCTGTCTGACTTCCTTAACACGTGCATACACATCATCATCACGTGCAGCCTTAAACTCGTCTTCTGTTATATATCCGAGTTCCTTCATCTTATTCAGAACATTGATACGTCTTTTATTATTATTCTCAGGGTAGACGACCGGATCATAACCATACGGATTCTGAGTGATTCCGGCGATCATTGCGATTTCCGAAATATTGAGTTCGCCTATAGACTTATCAAAATATCTCTGAGAAGCAGCCTCTATACCGTTAACACCCTGTCCGAGATAAATGGTATTAAGATAATACTCGATTATCTGCTCCTTCGTATATGACTTCTCGAGCTCCATGGCAAGCATCTGTTCCTGGACTTTTCGTTCGATACGCTCGATCTTAGTCGGCTCGTCTCCGCCATTGAAAGCCTGATTCTTAATAAGCTGCTGAGTAATAGTAGAAGCACCTTCATCCATACTTCCACTTGCAATATCTCTGATAACCGCTCTGAAGATACCTCTGACATCAATACCGTTATGATCCCAGAATCTTTCATCCTCAATAGCGACAAAAGCATTTACAAACTGCTTCGGAATGTCCTCATAATATACATAAATTCTGTTCGAATTTATCATGGATAAAGAATCGATCTCATTACCGTTTTGATCTACTATTATGGTTTTAAAGCCCTTCGGTTTGATATTAATGCTTTTTATGTCAGGTGCATCATCCAGAATTCCCTTCATAATACCGAAACCGGCTCCTGCCAAAATGATTATACTCAGAACACATACACTGAGTACAATCTTAAAGAAACTTATAAATACTCTTCGGAAGTATCTCTGTTCCTTTGATACCAGTTGTTTTCTTCGAGTTTTTATGGATCTAAAGTTAAAAACCAAAATGCGCCTCCATATACCTACGTAAAAAATCTTAGTATAAACCTTTTATCACCAAAATATCATACCATGCATAGGCATATTTATTTCATAGTATTACTTAATATTTCTTGAAGATTTTCTTTACCATCTCAATGAATTCTTTATTATTCTTCGTCTGTGAGAATAGCTTTATCAGCTCTTCGACTATCTCATCTGTCCTGTTTCCGCGGAAGTTGCTGTGAATAAGATCAAGTGCCTCCTTCTCATCCGGATCGAGCAGCAGATCGTCTCTTCTGGTTCCTGACTTCGGAATACTGATTGCAGGAAAAATCCTCTTCTCCGACAGACTTCTGTCAAGCACAAGCTCCATATTACCGGTACCCTTAAATTCTTCGAATACCACATCATCCATACGACTTCCTGTTTCGATAAGTGCAGTTGCAAGTATTGTAAGACTTCCGCCTTCTCTCATATTTCTTGCAGCACCGAAAAACTTCTTAGGCATATGAAGAGCCGCAGGATCAAGTCCTCCAGACAGAGTCCTTCCGCTTGCTGTAACTGTAAGATTATATGCTCTTGCAAGTCTGGTAATACTGTCTATCAGAATAACAACATCCTTCTTCAGCTCAACCAGTCTTTTTGCCCTTTCAATAACCATTTCCGAAACTCTCTTATGATGCTCCGGAAGCTCATCAAAGGTCGAATAGATAACTTCAGCATTAGGTGCTTCAATAGCTTCTTTTATATCCGTAACCTCTTCAGGTCTTTCATCTATAAGAAGGACAAGAAGATGCATGTTCGGATAAGCGGTTGTTATCCTCTTTGCTATCTGCTTAAGAAGTGTAGTCTTTCCTGCTTTAGGCGGAGAAACTATCATGCCTCTCTGGCCTTTTCCGATTGGTGAGAAGAAATCAACTATTCTGATAGCTCTCGGAGCATTATCATAGTCAAGATGAATCCTCTCATCAGGAAATATCGGAGTAAGATCTTCAAAAGGAATTCTGTTTCTCACCTCCTCGGGAGAGATACCGTTAACCTTATCTATATAGAGAAGTCCGCTATACTTATCATTAGCTGAATTGTTCTTCTTTACCGGACCTGATACTACATCACCTGTTTTAAGCCTGAACTTTCGTATCTGAGTCGGAGCAAGATATATATCTCTTGCTCCAGGCATATAATTATCACTTCTGAGGAATCCGTAACCTTCAGGAAGTATTTCAAGAATCCCATCGGAAATGTAATCTTTCTCCGGAATATCTGTATCATCATCAGCATACTGATCCGGTTCCGGAGCTGAATATACATTCTTCTTGGCTTCTTCCGCAGTTGAATATGTATTCTTCTTTGTTTCTTCTGCAGCCGAATATACGTTCTTCTTTGTTTCTTCAGCAGACGAATATGCATTCATCTTCACATCTTCAGAATCCTTTTCATATGCATTTTCATTTTTCTGCTCTTTATCCGTATCTTCAGAGCTTGCAGAAATCTTTGCTTTACCCTGTTTAGGCAGATTCTGTTTAGAAGGCTCACGCTTTTCGGAAGCTCGCTTATTAGACTCATGTTTAACTGAGACTTTCTTTGAATCATCTCGTTCAGCTGCCTGCTTTTTCTCTGAAGCCTTCGATTTTTCCGACACTTCTGCCTTAGAAGATGTCTCTGATTTCTCCCGAACCTCTGATTTAGATTCTGCTTCTGATTTAGATTCTTCTTTTGACTGCATCATAAGATCTATCTTCTCCAGAAGCTGCGCAAGATCTTTCTTCTTCATTTCAGATGCATTTACTATACCCTTTTCGGCTGCCAATGCTCTGAGTTCCGCTACAGGTGTTTTACTGTAATTCATAAATTCTCCTTTTCATTAAAATATGACCACTACACATTATTGATAAATAGTCACATTGATTTTTTTTATTATTTGTCGTATTCTATTTAATGCGTCACTCATGACACAATTAATTCATTTTGGGGATAACTTATGGAAGGTTTAATGCTATATAAACTGATAATTCTATATATGCTGGACAGAATAGATGAATACACTCTGACCAACTCTCGTATATCCAGTTTTATTCTTGATAAGGGGTATACCAATCTTTTCAATATTCATGAATCACTCAGTGAACTGATCAATGAGGGATTTATCTCCGTCAGCACTATCAGAGACACTAAGCACTATAAAATAACCAATCTGGGCGAAGAAGCCCTTCTGTATTTTGAAAACAGATTATCCAATTCCATCAAGCAGGAAATACTCGACTACTTCAAAGCCGAAAAGATAAATCTGAAAAACGAATCTGAAATCTATGCAGATTATTATTATAATGAAAATCAGGAATATACCGTAGAATGTGTTATTAAAGAAAGAAGAGATACACTTATCGATCTCAAGCTGAATGTCACAAGTAAAACTCTTGCAAGATCTATATGTGACAACTGGCGTGCCAAGAGTACCGATGTATATCAGTATCTTATCAACGAACTGTGGGTAAACTCGGATAACGAAAACTCCGAGCCTACCACAACCGATATTCTGAAATCTAAGACTCCTCCTGAGGAGCATCAGTAACAATCTCTTCAATAAGATCCAGAATTTCTTCACGTCCTGTCCTTTTTAAAGCTGAAAAGGGCAGGATTTTTACATCACTGTCTGCAGAAAGCGTTTTTCTGATTATACCGAGACTTCTGATCATCTGATTCTTACTGAGTTTGTCAGTCTTTGTGGCAATAATAACCGGTTTAAATCCCGCTGCAACCATCCAGTCATACATCTGCTGATCATCCTTCGTAGGCGGAATCCTGCTGTCAACCAAAAGAAAAACACTCTTCAGTGTTTTACTGTTATTTAAATACTTTTCAATCATCTTGCCCCATTTGGCTCTTTCCGTACGAGCCGCCTTGGCATATCCATATCCGGGTAAATCCACAAAGAAGAACTCTTTGTTTATTTCATAGAAATTGATCGTGATAGTCTTGCCGGGAGTTGAAGAAGTTCTGGCAAGATTTTTTCTGTTCAAAAGACCGTTAATAAGAGATGATTTGCCGACATTTGATCTGCCGGCAAATGCTATCTCTGTTTTTGTATTTTCGGGAAACTTGCTTGTTACACCACATGTAACAGCAAGCTCTGCGCTTTTTATAACCATATTAACCTCAGGCTATTTCATCACTTTGTTTTGCCGCTTTACGTGAATGCTGTTTGGTTTCTCCCTCTTCACGATATGTAAGCTCCGGATCGGCTCCATCAGCAACCGACTCCTTTGTAACATATACAGCTTTAACTCTGTCATCGGAAGGAATCTCATACATGATATTCATCATAGCCTTTTCTATAATGGCTCTGAGACCTCTTGCTCCCGTATTTCTGTTCATTGCTTCTCTTGCAATCTCACGAAGAGCATCTTCAGAGAAATCAAGCTCAACATCATCAAGTTCAAAAAGCTTCTTATACTGCTTTGTGATCGCACTCTTCGGCTCTGTAAGAATGCTTACAAGAGCATCCTCGTCAAGCTCATCAAGTGTAACAACAACAGGTACACGACCTACAAACTCAGGAATAATACCATATTTGATAAGATCCTGTGGCTGAACCTGTCTGAGCAGTTCGTTGTTGGTAGATTCATTCTTTTCTACATCGGCATTGAATCCGATTGATTTCTGACCTACTCTCTTCTCAATAATCTTGTCAAGTCCATCGAAAGCACCACCGCATATGAAAAGTATATCGGTAGTATCAATCTGTATAAGCTCCTGATTAGGATGCTTACGTCCACCCTGAGGAGGAACAGATGCAACAGTACCCTCAATGATCTTGAGAAGTGCCTGCTGTACGCCTTCACCGGAAACATCTCTTGTTATAGATACATTTTCGGACTTCTTGGATATTTTATCGATCTCATCGATATAAACTATACCATGCTCTGCTCTGTCAATATCATAATCCGCAGCCTGAATAAGCTTCAGAAGGATATTCTCAACGTCCTCACCGACATAACCTGCCTCTGTAAGTGTTGTAGCATCAGCAATAGCAAAAGGTACATTCAGCATCTTTGCAAGTGTCTGCGCGAGATATGTCTTACCTGAACCTGTAGGTCCGACAACAATGATATTGGACTTCTGAAGTTCAACATCAAATGTCTTTCCTGACATAACTCTCTTATAATGATTATATACGGCTACTGAAAGGACCTTCTTTGCTTCTTCCTGTCCGATAACATACTCATCCAGAAAAGCTTTGATTTCCTTTGGCTTATAGAGATTGATCTCGTCGCTCATCTCATCGCCGAGCTCTTCATCTATTATTTCAGAACACAGATCAACGCATTCGTCGCAGATATATATTCCCGGACCTGCAATAAGCTTTCTTACTCTGTCCTGGCTCTTTCCGCAGAAAGAACACTTTAATAATTTTTCATCTTTAGCCATAATCAATCCTTATTTACGATTTGTAACAACATGATCAATAAGTCCGTACTCGGCTGCCTCTTCAGCTGTCATCCAGTTGTTTCTCTCGCAATCCTCTCTCAAAGTCTCATAATCCTTACCACAGTTATCAGCCATGATCTTAAGAAGATTTTCTTTGATTCTGAGAATGTGCTTTACGTCAATCTCCATATCGGTAGCCTGACCCTGTGTTCCGCCAAGCGGCTGGTGGATCATTATCTCTGAATTCGGAAGTGCAAATCTCTTACCCTTTGCACCACCCGAAAGAAGAAATGCGCCCATTGAAGCTGCCATTCCGACACAGATAGTCGAAACGTCACACTTAATATAATTCATAGTATCATATATTGCCATTCCGGCAGTAACCGAACCGCCCGGGCTATTGATATAAAGACTAATGTCTTTGTTTGTATCCTCAGACTCAAGGAAAAGAAGCTGAGCTACAACAAGACTTGCTGTAACATCATTTACTTCATCTCCGAGGAAAATAATTCTTTCCTTAAGGAGTCTGGAATAAATATCATAAGCTCTTTCACCCCTGTTGGTGGTCTCAATGACTGTAGGCACCAATGCCATATCTATACCTCCTGATCTATAAATCTATAGATAACAATTAAACTTCTTTAATATTTGCAACAATGAAGTCTGCTGCTTTTTCTACTGCAATATCCTTCTTAATTGACTCTTTCTCCTTGTCGCCGATATAGCCCTTAAACTTATCAGCTTCAATTCCGTACATAGCAGCCATCTCTTCAAGCTTCTTGTCAACATCCTCATCGCTTACTTCGATGTTCTCAGCCTTTGAAACTGCCTCAAGTACAAGTCTGCTCTTTACACGCTTCTCAGCCTCAGGCTTAACCTGCTCAAGCATTGTCTCCTCATTAAGACCTGTATACTGTGAATACATATCGAAGCTCATTCCCTGCATTGAGAGCTGCTGCTTGAACTCATTAAGCATTGACTCCTGCTGTCCTTCGATCATTGAAGCAGGAATATCCATCTCTGATGTCTCCATAAGCTTCTCGATTGCAGCATTCTCGATCTTAGTCTTAGCCTGCTTCTCCTTCTTCTCCTCAAGCTGCTTTCTGATGCTGTCCTTATATTCATCAACAGTCTCTACATCTGAGATGTCTGATACATATTCATCATCAAGCTCAGGAAGCTGCTCCTCCTGAAGTGAGTTAAGCTTGCACTTAAATACTGCAGCCTTACCCTTGAGGTCTTCTGAATGATAATCTTCAGGGAATGTAACATTTACATCAAACTCTTCACCGATCTCATGACCAACGATCTGATCTTCGAATCCCGGAATAAAGCTCTTGCTTCCGAGTTTAAGTGTATAGCTCTCTCCCTTTCCGCCTTCAAATGCCTCGCCGTCTACAAAACCTTCGAAGTCGATATTTGTTATATCCCCATCCTTAGCAGCTCTGTCTGTAACGTCGATCTTTCTGGCATTCTGACGTCTTACTCTGTCAATCTCTTCATCTACTTCAAGACCTGAAACTGTTGTATCAACCTTTTCAACTTCGATGCCCTTATATGTTCCGAGCTTAACTTCAGGCTTAAGATCAACTGTTGCTGTATAGATGAAGTCCTTACCCTTCTCGATCTGTGTAACATCGATCTCCGGACGTGAAACTATGTCAAGCTCACACTCATCATAAGCTTCCGGATATGTCTCATTTATAACCTTATTAGCAGCCTCATCGTAGAAGATTTCAGGGCCGTACATTTTCTCGATAATAGCCATAGGAACCTTACCCTTACGGAAACCTGAAATATTGATCTTGCCCTTCTGCTTATTATATGCAGCTACAAGTGCCTTTCCGAAATCCTCTGCAGGTACCGTGATTGTAAGCTTTGCCCTGTTGTTCTCCAACTGTTCAACTGTGAAACTCATTATTTTTTCCTCCTGAAATGTTATCTCTAATGCAGTTTATACTGCTTTTTAGCTTTTAAGCATCAGTCGTTTGATTATATCACAACGATTTAATTAAGTAAAGACGCGAGATATACGATATTTTAATCCTGATATATAAGTCTGTCATCTGTAATATTCTTAAGTACTTCCAGATACTTTGCAGCAACATATTTTGCCATCGGAAGATTCATATCAAGATAATTTCCGCAGTCACGTGCTGCCTGTCCCGGAACCTCTCCTTCAAAGGAAGCCATAAACTCATACATTCTGATCATAAGAGGAAGCACGTCCTTTGATTCATAATCTCCCGCAAGAACTGTATAGAAGCCGGTTCTGCATCCCATAGGTCCAAAGTATATTATTTTATCCTTATATTCAGGATCATTTCTGAGAAATGTAGCACCCAGATGCTCAAGTGTATGAACTTCTGCAGTATTCATGACCGGTTCAAAATTCGGTCTGGTCATTCTAAGGTCAAATGTTGTAATCACTTCTTCACCAACCTTATCCTTTCTCGAAACATAAAGTCCTGGAAGTAAAACAAGATGATTAACATTAAAGCTTGCAATCTTTTCCATATATTATATCTCCTCTATAAAACAGTTAAAATATATCTCGTAGTATAAAACCTTAATTACTTTATTTAATAAGGTCTCTTCCCGAAAATGAGATTTTCTTCGGGCTTTCATCATCTACCACATGACTCGGGTCAAACTCGACAGGTTCATATTCCTGTATCGTAGGAACCGCATTTTCTTTTATATACTCCGGATCTGAAGCCTTAGCTTTCTTATTTATCAGATACAGTATTGCATTTCCGAACAAACAGGCAACTCCGATGAAAATACCTATAAAAAACTTTGCCCATAATCCCTTAGTATTATATGAAACATCCATACATGCATATCTGACACGGACACCGTACTGTCCTTTATCAATTCCATATTTTTTCAGAGCTTCTTCATACTCTTTAAAAACGCTTCCGGGTTCAATCTTGGTAACTCTTCCTTCTGCAGTTATGGTTGTACCGGATCTTTTGCCTGATTCAATATCCGTTTCCTGTGTAATGGTATCAAGCTGTGTCAGATACTTGGCTCCTGCAACTTTTAGAAGCATTACAGAATTATCTTCAAGTTGAACTATATAATATGTACCGGACTCTTTTGCCCTATTGCGCCTCGATGTCGAATAATCCGAAACATGAAATGTTCCAAGACCTGCATTTATATCCACCTTGCAGAATTCTTCATATATATTCTCACTGGGATAATCATTATTATTTTTTGCTATCTCTTCATTAATATTGATTTCATTTCCCTTGTTCATATACTGAAAATGTGCTGCATAGATATAAATCGCATATACGAATGCTAAAAGTCCGACGGTAAATATTTTTGCCGCCTTATTCATACTTAAAAAAGTACGTAATGTATAATCCATTATCTGATTTTCCTTTCTTTAATCATTATCGTAATACTTATAACCTTATAATTTATTTATCTGTTTATATATATGATGCATAGATCATATTTTATGATATATAGATCATATGCAAAAATCATATATAATAGATATGATGTCTCCCTCCCCCAAGGGAATTACATCATCCTGAGCATTTCCCTGACAAGCTTAACCGAATGCTCTATTGCTTTAATTTTAAATGTAGGATAATCCATCTCTGCAGAATTATCTGCCTTATCGGAAATAGCTCTGATAATAAGATACGGCACATTGTTTGACCATGCCGTCTGAGCTATGGCTGCACCTTCCATCTCGGTACACATACCGTTAAATATCCTTACGATATCCTCCTTGGTCTGTTTATCGGAAACAAACTGATCGCCGCTGACAACACGTCCTTCAAACACCTTTACATCAGGGTTAACTTTCATGCATGCTTCCTTCGCAATTCCCCTAAGCTCATGGCTTGCTTCAAAGAATGATGTATCCTGATCGGGAATGATTCCTCTGTTAAATCCCAAAGCAGTAACATCCATATCATGCTGTACACTGTCAGTTGAAAGAACAATATCTCCTATATCTATATCCTTGTTCAAGCTTCCGGCGATACCGGTATTTATTATATAGCGTACTTTATATACTTCAGCCAGAACTTCGGCAGCTATAGCCGCATTTACCTTTCCAACTCCCGACTGTACAAGTACGGTATCTTTTCCTTCAAGACTTCCTATAAAATAATCACGTGAGGCATGTCTCTCTACTCTGCAGTCCTTCATGAGAGACTTAAGCTCTTCAACTTCGGTATCCATTGCACCGATTATGCCTATCATATGAAATCTCCTTTCATAATCACCATAGTTTAACTTCATTATTATACTTAAACAAATATATTATTTCAAACACCAAAAATTTTTTGCATATTTTTTTAAAAAAACACTACACGTTTTGTGTGAAAAATGATATAGTATTACGGATATTGAAAAAGAAAAGAAAAAACAGTGAACAAGACAAAAATGAGGAGGATAATACAATGTCACAGAGAACAGACATTCATAAGGTTCTGATCATCGGCTCAGGTCCTATTATTATTGGACAGGCATGTGAATTTGACTATTCGGGAACTCAGGCATGTAAGGCCCTCAGGAAGCTTGGTTACGAGATCGTTCTCGTTAATTCCAACCCTGCAACTATCATGACAGATCCTGAAATGGCAGATGTTACATATATCGAGCCATTAAATGTTAAACGATTAGAAGCTATTATTGAGAAAGAACGTCCTGATGCTCTCCTTCCGAATCTCGGTGGTCAGTCAGGACTTAATCTTTGTTCAGAGCTTGCTGAAGCAGGTGTTCTGGACAAGTATAATGTTAAGGTCATCGGTGTTCAGGTTGATGCCATTGAACGTGGTGAGGACCGTATCGAATTCAAGAACACGATGAATTCTCTCGGAATCGAAGTTGCTAAGAGCGAAGTTGCTTACTCTGTTGACGAGGCACTCTCCATTGCAGATAAACTCGGTTATCCTGTTGTTCTCAGACCTGCATACACAATGGGCGGTGCAGGCGGCGGACTTGTATATAATAAGGAAGAGCTTGCAACAGTATGTGCAAGAGGTCTTAAGGCAAGTCTTGTTGGACAGGTACTTGTTGAAGAATGCGTAAGTGGTTGGGAAGAGCTTGAGCTCGAGGTTGTTCGTGATAAAGACGGAAACATGATCACCGTCTGCTTCATCGAAAACATTGATCCTATGGGTGTTCATACCGGAGATTCCTTCTGCTCTGCCCCTATGCTTACTATTTCAAAGGAAGTTCAGGACAGACTTCAGAAGCAGGCTTATGCTATCGTTGATGCTATTCAGGTTATCGGTGGAACAAATGTACAGTTCGCACATGATCCGGTTTCAGACCGTATAGTCGTTATCGAGATCAATCCTCGTACATCAAGATCATCAGCACTTGCTTCTAAGGCAACAGGTTTCCCAATTGCTCTTGTATCGGCAATGCTTGCATCAGGTCTTACACTTAGTGAGATTCCATGCGGAAAGTACGGAACTCTTGATAAGTATGTACCGGATGGTGACTATGTAGTAATCAAGTTTGCTCGTTGGGCATTTGAGAAATTCAAGGGTGTTGAAGATAAACTCGGTACTCAGATGAGAGCCGTAGGCGAAGTTATGAGTATCGGTAAGAATTATAAAGAAGCTTTCCAGAAGGCTATCCGTTCCCTCGAGAAAGGTCGTTACGGACTCGGTCATGTTAAGAATTTCAATGATATGACAAAGGAACAGCTTCTCCAGGCTCTTATCACTCCTTCAAGTGAAAGACATTTCCAGATGTATGAAGCTCTTCGTAAGGGAGCTACAGTTGATGAGATTCATAACATTACCAAGGTTAAGCATTATTTCATCGAGCAGATGAAAGAACTTGTTGATGAAGAAGAAGCTCTCGTAAAAGAATTCAAGGGTTCTGTTCCTTCAGATGCTGCCCTTACTCAGGCTAAGAAGGACGGTTTCTCAGATAAATATCTCAGTGAGATCCTCGGAGTTGAGGAAGCTGATATCCGTAATAAGCGCGAAGAGATCGGCGTAGTTGAAACTTGGGATAAGGTACACGTAAGCGGTACAGAGAACAGTTCATACTTCTACTCTACTTACAATGCACCTGATAACAACGAAGCAACAGACAACGCTAAGAAGATAATGATCCTCGGTGGTGGTCCTAACCGTATCGGCCAGGGTATCGAGTTCGATTACTGCTGCGTTCATGCTGCTCTTTCACTCAAGAAGCTCGGTTATGAAACTATCATCGTTAACTGTAACCCTGAAACAGTTTCTACTGACTATGATACATCAGATAAGCTCTACTTCGAGCCGCTTACCACAGAGGATGTTCTCAGCATTTATCGTAAGGAGAAGCCTCTCGGAGTTATCGCTCAGTTCGGTGGTCAGACACCTCTTAATATAGCTGCAGAGCTTCAGAAGAACGGTGTTAAGATTCTCGGAACATCTCCGGAAGTTATAGATCTTGCAGAAGACAGAGATCTCTTCCGTGCTATGATGGATAAGCTTGAAATTCCTATGCCTGAAGCAGGTATGGCTACAACAGTTGATGAAGCAATCCAGATTGCAAATCAGATCGGATATCCTGTAATGGTTCGTCCTTCATACGTTCTCGGCGGACGTGGTATGGAAGTCGTATATGACGACGAAAGCATGACAGGCTATATGCAGGCAGCTGTCGGTGTTACACCTGACAGACCTATCCTTATTGACAGATTCCTGCATCACGCAACAGAGTGTGAAGCAGATGCTATATCAGACGGAACACATGCATTTGTTCCTGCAGTTATGGAACATATCGAGCTTGCAGGTATCCATTCAGGAGACTCAGCTTGTATCATTCCTTCAAAGCATATTTCTGAAGAAAACCTTGAAACAATCAAGGAATATACACGTAAGATTGCTGAGGAAATGCATGTCGTTGGACTTATGAATATGCAGTATGCTATTGAAGACGGAAAGGTATTCGTACTTGAAGCTAATCCACGTGCATCCAGAACAGTTCCTCTTGTATCTAAGGTTTGCGGAATCAAGATGGTTCCACTTGCTACTGAGATTATTGTTTCTGAACTCACAGGCCAGCCTTCACCGGTACCTTCACTCAAGGAAAAGAACATTCCTTACTATGGAGTTAAGGAAGCTGTATTCCCATTCAATATGTTCCCTGAAGTTGATCCGATCCTCGGACCTGAAATGCGTTCTACAGGTGAGGTTCTCGGATTGTCCAAGTCTTCAGGTGGTGCTTATTTCAAAGCACAGGAAGCTGCTAAATCCGAACTTCCTACAGAGGGCACAGTTCTTATCTCAGTTAACAAGACAGAGAAGCCTGAGGTTGCTGAAGTTGCCGCTCTTCTTCATAAGAACGGCTTCAAGATCATGGCAACAGGAACAACCTGCGATATTATAAACGCAGCCGGAATTCCTGCTGAGAAGGTTAAGAAGCTCTATGAAGGAAGACCTAATGTACTCGATCATATAACAAACGGTGATATCCAGCTTATCATCAACTCTCCTGCAGGTAAGGAAAGTGTTCATGATGACAGTTATCTCCGTAAGGCTGCTATAAAGAGTAAGATTCCATATATCACAACCATTGCTGCAGGACGTGCCGCAGCAGAAGGTATCGATCATATCAAGAATCGTACACACGGAACCATCCATTCACTTCAGGAATGGCATGAATCCATTACAGATAAGCAGTAAATATTTAATCCGACTTATTTGGGGACAGTATATCAGATTTGATATACTGTCCTTTTTATTTATACATTTTTAAAGATTCCACTCTCTCATTTTAATGTTTTTATGTTATTATAGAAATATATTAATATGCCGGGAGGCGGGGTCGATTTCCGGAATTACCAATCGTCTATACCGAGTCGAGCTGACATCCGGGCGGTTACTTAAGGGGTAAATATGAATTCAGTTAATTCAAATTCCATATATGGCGAATATGCCGAATACCTGGATAAGATTCTCGAGGATCTGTCCAGACGTTTTAAGAATTATGATGATTATGTGCTTGAAAGAACCGGTGAACATGGTTTTGAGCATATAACCACACGTATCAAATCAGATGAAAGTATGCGTGAGAAATGTATCCGAAAGGGAATACCGGAAACGCCATACTCTGCACTCTATGTCAATACCGATGCGATCGGAATGCGTATAATCACATCCTTCGTGGATGATATCTATCAGATGATGGATTACATCAGAAGCTTTGATAACTCAACTATCATCGAAGAAAAGGATTATATAAAGCATGCCAAGCCGAACGGATACAGAAGTTATCACCTCATCCTTGGTATAAAGACAGATTATCCTGATGTAAACGGAAACGAAAAAGGAATCTATTATGTTGAGATACAGCTCAGAACTATTGCAATGGATACCTGGGCTAGCCTCGAACATAAGATCCGCTATAAGAAGAATATCGCCGATCAGGAATTAATAAGCAGTGAATTGAAACGCTGTGCTGATGAGCTTGCTTCCTGTGAACTTACAATGCAGACGATCAGAGGAATGATACGAAGTAAATTGCTTCAGGAAAGTAATTCCACTACATCAAATGATAATTAAAGAGTAATCCTGTAATTTCGGTGAGATGAACAGTCACCGTAACGACGAAAGGACAATATCTATGAAAATATTACTTGCAGAAGACGAACATGAGCTTTCAAGAGCTCTTGTTGCGGTCCTCGAACATAATGAATATGAAGTAACCGCGGTATTTAACGGTGAAGAAGCGGTTGAAGCCGCAAAGGCATCAACATATGATTGCTTCATATTCGATATAATGATGCCTGTCAAAGACGGTATATCCGCACTTAAAGAGATCCGAGCAGCCGGAGATATCACTCCTGCTCTCTTCCTTACTGCAAAATCAGAAACAAATGATAAGATTACAGGTCTTGATGCCGGAGCCGACGACTATCTTACAAAGCCTTTTGCTATGGCTGAGCTTTTAGCACGCCTGCGCTCTCTGACAAGACGCAGGGTCGTATATCAGTCAAATGATATCACCTATGGAAATGTAACTCTGAATATGGATAATCAGGAGATAAAATCAGAAAACTCCATCCGCTTATCCAGCAAAGAAGCTCATATGCTTGAACTCTTTATGAGAAACCCAAATAAAGAGATCAAGACCGATGAACTGTTTAATCATATCTGGAAGGATGAATCAAAGACCGATCTAAGTGCTGTCTGGTTATATATTTCCTATCTTAACAATAAACTATCTGCCATTGATGCGGATATTACAATAACCGGAGAAGAAGGCGGAAGCTTCGCCCTCACATTTGCTTAACGGAGAATTATAAATGCAAAAACTAAAGCTGAAATTCATATTGATCGCTTCTGTTTCATTCTTTCTTGTCCTTATAACCGTTCTCAGCGTTGTAAATTATATCAGTTATAGAAGCATTTACAGCGAGATATATACAACTCTCAGAATAATAACCAAAAACGGCGGACTTCCGGATTATATAAACAACGAATATAAGAATTACGATGATTTCTTTGTTACACCGGAAACAATATATGAGACCAGATATTTCACTGTCGAATATGACAACAATATGAATATCACAAAACTCAATATAGAAAATATTGCTTCGGTAAGCGAACAGGATATAGCTGACTTCATCAGTTATACAATGACAAGCGATAAATCCGAAGGCATGCTTCATAAGAACATGATGCGATATGCATTTTTAAAGACCAAAAAAAGCGACGGGATTACTGTGATCGCATTTATGGATTGTACCAGACGAATGATGACTCTGAAAAATATGATCAGATTTTCAATCTATGTCGGTATCATAAGTATGCTTATGTTGATCCTTCTGCTGTCCTTTTTCTCAAGAAAGGCCGTTGCACCGATACTCAGAAATATGGAATCGCAGAAACAGTTTATAACAAATGCAAGTCATGAGCTTAAAACTCCACTCGCAGTTATATCGGCAAATGCGGAAGTAATAGAGATGACAAACGGTCAAAGTGAATGGACCGAAAGCATACGTAATCAGGTAACTCATATGTCCGAGCTTGTATCACAGCTGATAGTTCTTTCAAAGCTTCAGGAACATGACGATATCGAGCTTACAGAAGTAAACTTCTCCTCCAAGGCAGCCGATGTTGCAAAATCCTTTAAAACCGTCGCTGAAGCTGCAGGTAAATCATTTGAAGCAACTATCACTCCTGATGTAATGATACAGGCAGACGAACGCGGTTCCAGAGAGCTTATCAGTATACTCGTCGATAATGCCGTAAAATACTGTGACGAAGGAGGAACCGTAAATATGTCTCTTAATTCCAGAGGTAAGAAAGCAATCCTTATGGTGTCCAATGACTATGCAGCCGGTGAAGGCGTGGATTATTCCAGATTCTTTGAACGTTTTTACAGAGCAGACGAATCCCACAATAACTCGACCAAGGGCTACGGTATCGGACTTTCTATGGCAGAAGGTCTTGTAGATATGTTTAACGGTAAGATCAGTGTAAATTACAAGAACAAGGTTATAACATTTACGGTTATATTATAAATCCATTATTTTATCCATATCCGATAATGATAATCTAAAACCGGTAAATCAAATGTGGTAAGTCAAATATGATAGATCAAAAATGAGCAGAGAACTGATCGTTCTCTGCTCATTTAATATATAAGCAATTTTTACTTATTAGTTATTTGGAACTACCGGTGTCCAGTATTCCTGATTATAAATATCTGTTAAAAGATATGTGATCTGAGTATCAGCTCCGACATCAACATTAGATATCTCAAGATTCGATGAATAAGTAATTTGATCACCGAGGTAATAACTATCCTGATATACTCCGTCATATGAATAATAATCACATAAGAAATCTATCGTTGTACCTTCAGCAATTTCAGAAACGCCCTTAGCTACAGCCTCTGTCTCACCATTTACATAATCATATCTTGCTCCGGCTATATAACCATAAGGATTTGATTCATCAAATGTAATGATAAGATTAGCTCTAACTCCATCGAGCATAACCGGTACTCTTCCCGAAACAGTTGTCTTACCATCAACCTCAATTTCCGATTCATAGTAGAATGCAACCGGCTGACCATCTATAGCAAGCCAAGTGTTGTCTGTATCTCCTATGAGTCTTCCATCCTCGGTAAACTGATATATACTGTCAAGTCCGAGATCCACAAATCCCGTACCGTCATCAACAAACATATTTACCTGAAGTGACTGTATAAGCTGCCACTGTTCGGTCGGTATGCTCATTGTATGAGTTCCGTCACTTTCTGTATTCCAAACCATCTGAGACGGATCAAACTGGTTTGCAGCTACATAATTTGCAGCCTCATCTACATTATATACAGATGCATCATCCATATAGTCAGATGTGCTTCTGTCAATTCCTTCAATACTTCTTCCGCCTCCAAGGAATGCATTAAGAAGTGTACTGATTGCATCACTGCCCTGAGTTGATGAACCTGCTGAACCACCTGTCAGCATTCCGAAAGGATTTGCAGTACCACCGGCAGCAACCTGTCCTGAAGTTTCAAGACCGGCAAATGCCTTGATACACTTAGCATATTCGCTGTCCATACCGATATCATTGTAGTTTGATACAACTGTTCCGACCTTGTTTGCTTTCCTATATGGGAAATAAATTGAAAGGCCGTATGCATTTGACATACTGTTGGATGTTCTGTTGTACTTGACAGCTGAAAGAAGTGCATCCTGAAGTTCCTTAGCATCTTCGCTTCCGATTCTCTGAGTAAGATTTACAAGATCGATCTGATCAATCTTGGAAGAAGTAGCAAATTCTCTTGTTCCAACTCTGGCATCTGAAACCTGCTTATAGTCCTTCTTTATAAGCTCGGCAGTATCTGTCGAAAACTCTGTCATCTTAGGTGGAACTGTCTGTGAAAGCTCTGCAAGATCAACAACAGAAAGTGTTGTCTTCTGGCCATTACATTTACGTCCACATTCATCAACAAAGCCGTCTACTATATTTTTACCGATCTCAAGAGTCGGCATAGATGTATTCTTTGAAAGCTCATTTAACCACGGTGTGTAGTACCATCCGATACCGGGCTCTGTTTCTTCAGAAGCTATAAGATAATCAGCATAATTGCTGCACATAAGAGCTGTCTCATATGTTGCCATAAGACATGCATCAAATCCGATGAAATCAAATGTAACACCTGCGTTCTTAAGTGCGCTGTTGATCTCTGCCAGGTCCATAGAACCTGATGATGCATACTTTTCATCATATCCGTAACCGGTGATCGACCCGCCGCCGTGATCCCAGAAAATAAGTTCATTTCTGTTAGCCGGATAATTCTGACTGCAGAACTGAATAAATGAAGTAAGATTTTCAGGATCTGTCATAGGCTTTGTGCCTGCATCGGCTACAAGCTGTTCAAGATTACCGTTATTCAATCTGTAAATCTGATTTACCTGATTTGAAACACCGTTGATCTTCCAGCTCTTACATCCACCTGTAAAAATGATAATGTTGATCTTATCATTCAGTGAAGCTGAAGCCATTTCTCTCAAGTCATTTGATGCCATTCCGCCTCTTGACTCAAGATCTGTACCGCACATATAGATCATGATAGTAACAGTATCCTGACCATTACCGATAATCTGCGTTTTCTTCTCTCTTGCTGCAGAACTGACTTCTGTATTTAATTTACTGGTATTGTTGAAGCCGTCCATCCATCCGGATGAAGTCTGTCCACCTGAGAAACCACCGAAAAGACTGGTTATATCACCAAGTCCGAAGGATGTTCCACCTCCGGAATTACTTGTTACAGACGGTGTACCGCCTCCAAGTCCGATCGATCCTGTTCCCGTTCCTGTTCCTGTTCCGGCAGAACCGCCTGAACTTCCGCCTCCGCCAAGAAGTGCGCCAAGTCCGCCTCCGCCTCCACCAAGAAGCAGTATGAGTATTAATATAAGCAGCTTACCACCGCCGCCTCCGGCTCTGGTACCACCCTGACCGGTTCTTCCCGAACTATTAGATCCCGTTCTTCCGGCATATCCGTCAGTTCTTCCGACCGGGCCTGTACCGAGACCTTCGCCTCTTCTATGAACTCCTTTTGAATTATTAGTTACTCTCTTCTGTCTGCCACCATCTTTTGGATCCATACAGTATCCTCCTGCCAATAACTAATAGAGTCTGATTATCAGTCCTCTTCCTCAAAGTTCTTTGCGTCGAGAATTCCCTTCGTAAGAAGCGGAACAATCTTATTAAGATCACCAACTATACCATAATCCGCAACATCAAAGATCGGCGCTGTTTCATCTTTATTGATAGCAATGATAAGATCAGATTCTTCCATACCCGAAACGTGCTGGATTGCACCTGAAATACCGATTGCAAAATAAACGCTCGGACGAACTGTCTTTCCTGTCTGTCCTACCTGAAGCTCCTTAGGAAGCCATCCGTTATCTACGGCTGCACGAGAACAAGCAACTTCACCGCCTATAGCGTCTGCAAGATCCTTAAGAAGCTGGAAGTTCTCAGCTGAACCTACACCTCTACCTCCGGCAACAAGAATCTTTGACTTCTGGATATCAACCTGCTTTACTGTTTCTCTAACAACTTCAAGTATCTCTACATACTTATTATCAGGTGTAAATCCAGGATTGAACTCAACAAGCTCGCATGTTCTTCCTACAATCTTCGGGGATCTTGTCATAACTCCCGGACGAACTGTAGCCATCTGAGGTCTGAACTCAGGACAAGCGATTGTAGCTATTGTATTTCCACCGAAAGCAGGACGTGTCATAAGAAGCTGATTATGCTTCTGCTCATCCTCCTTACCCGGTATAGGATTAAGCGGAAAATCACCGATCTCAAGTACTGTACAGTCAGCTGTAAGACCTGTATGAACACGTGCACATACACGTGGAGCAAGGTCACGTCCGATAGCTGTTGCACCGATCAGGAAAACATCCGGTTTAAACTTATTGATAACTTCCGACAGAGCATGTGCATAAGGCTCTGTTCTGTACTCCTTGAGCTCCGGATCATCTATAAGAATTATCCTGTCAGCACCGTGCTCTTCAAGATGGAATACTTTGTTCTTTATATCAGAACCGCAGAGAACGGCAACTACTTCTGTATTAAGATCCTTTGCAAGATCAATAGCCTTTCCCATAAGCTCATATGTGATTTCAGATATATGATTATCTATCTGCTGAGCAAAGACATATACGCCCTTATATTCTTCTAGAGACATAATTATCCTCCTAATATATTAATCCACTTTATATTTCATATTAAACGAGAAGTTAAATCACGTGCTTTTCAGCAAGCTTACTGATTATAAACTGTGCAGCGTCATTTGCGCTGTCCGGAACAAACTTCTCTCCTGCGCCTTTAGCAACCTTATCTGAAGCTTTGGCGATCTGTGTCGGAGAACCTTTAAGTCCCATATTGCTGTCATCAAGAGTCTTAAGATCATCTCTTGACCAAACTGTAATTTCTGCATTAAATGCATCTAAGATACCGCCCGGTGTCATATATCTCGGCTTATTAAGTTCAGAAAGAGCTGTAATAAGGCAAGGCATCTTAGCCTTTAACATATGATATCTGTCATCAAACTGTCTTTTAACGATTACAGAATCTCCATCAACCTTGATCTCCTCTGCATAAGAAATAACAGGGATATTAAGATGCTCGGAAATCTGAGGACCAACCTGAGCTGTATCTCCATCAATAGCCTGACGACCTGTGATAATAAGATCATACTCAAGATTTCTGATAGCAGCTGCGATAGTCTGGGATGTAGCCCATGTATCCGCACCTGCAAGAACTCTGTCAGTTACAAGGACGCCCTTATCAGCACCCATAGCTAAAGCCTCACGAAGAACATCCTCTGCCTTCGGAAGACCCATAGTAATAACTGTTACTTCTGCACCTATCTCATCCTTAATTCTGAGAGCAGCCTCAAGACCTGCCTTATCATCAGGATTCATGATAGACTTCATTGCAGCTCTGTCGAGAGTACCGTCCGGCTTAAACTTAACTCCACCCTTTGTATCAGGTACCTGTTTTACACAAACAACTATTTTCACGCCTGTACCCTCCTTAACCAAGTAAATTTCCAGAGATAACCATACGCTGAACTTCGCTGGTTCCCTCATATATTTCAGTAATCTTAGCATCACGCATCATACGCTCAATCTCGTACTCCTTGATGTAACCGTATCCACCGTGAAGCTGAACTGCCTTTGTAGTAACTTCCATAGCAACCTCTGCAGCGTATAACTTAGCCATAGCAGCTTCAACGCTGTATGAAGTCTTATGATCCTTGTTATACTGATCCTTTGTACGAGCAGCCTTATATACAAGGAGCTTTGCAGCTTCAATCTTTGTTGCCATATCAGCAAGCTGGAACTGTGTATTCTGGAAAGCAGAGATTGATCTTCCGAACTGCTTACGTTCCTTTGTATATGCAACAGTTCTCTCAAGGGCTCCCTCAGCAATTCCGAGTGCCTGAGCAGCAATTCCGATACGTCCACCATCAAGAGTATGCATAGCGATACCGAATCCCTTACCCTGTGCTCCGAGAAGAGCATCCTTAGGTATACGGCAATCTTCGAATACAAGCTCATATGTAGATGAACCACAGATTCCCATCTTGTTTTCCTTTGTACCAAATGAAAATCCCGGTGTACCCTTATCTACGATGAAAGCAGAAATCTCCTTCATCTTCTTACCGCGCTTCTCAACTATTCCGGTAACAGCAATAACGATATATACATCAGCTACTTTACCATTTGTTATAAAGCATTTTGATCCGTTAAGAACCCACTCTTCTCCGTCAAGTACAGCCTTTGTCTGCTGTCCCTGAGCATCGGTACCTGCACCCGGCTCTGTAAGTGCAAATGCACCAAGCTTCTTACCTGTTGCAAGATCAGATACATACTTTGCTTTCTGAGCATCAGTACCGTATGTGAGTATAGGATCGATACAAAGTGAAGTATGAGCTGAAAGTATAACTGATGTAGTAGCACATACCTTTGCCATCTCTTCTACAGCCATGATATATGTAAGTACATCACAGCCCTGTCCACCGAATTCCTTCGGAACAGGTATTCCGAGAAATCCTGCCTTAGCCATCTTTTCAACTGTTTCACTTGGAAATCTGTGTTCTTCATCGATTTCCATTGCAAGCGGCTTAACCTCGTTTTCAGCAAATTCTCTGAAAAGCTCTCTGGTCATCTCATACTTTCTGTCAAGTGTGAAATCCATTAATTCATTCCTCCAAATATATTTCTATTAACTATATGTCTTCTCCGAAAAACATAGTATTAAACGCACAACAACCCGGGTACTGTAAATTTGCGCGAAAAGTACAGTCCCGGGATAAAAAAACTATTATTTCTTTGAATAATCGTAGAATCCGATTCCTGTCTTACGGCCAAGCTTTCCGGCACGAACCATCTTACGAAGAAGTGGATGAGGACGATACTTAGGATCGCCTGTCTCATTCTGAAGAACTTCCATGATAGCAAGAACGATGTCAAGACCAACAAGATCTCCAAGTGCAAGAGGTCCCATAGGATGTGAGCATCCAAGTATCATAGCTGTATCAATATCCTCAACTGTAGCAATACCGTCAGCATAGATGCCGATTGCTTCGTTGATCATAGGAATAAGAACTCTGTTAACTACAAATCCCGGAGCTTCAGCAACCTGTACCGGAGTCTTTCCGATTTCTGTAGCAATACCCTTGATCTTCTCAACAAGATCATCAGGTGTATTACCGCCTGCAATAACCTCAACAAGCTTCATTCTGTCAGCCGGATTGAAGAAATGCATTCCGATAAGAGGTCTGTCAAGAACAGAACCGATTTCGGTAATTGAAAGTGATGATGTATTTGTTGCAAAAATACAATCAGCCTTGCAGATCTGCATCAGTTCCTTAAATGTCTGCTTCTTAAGCTCCATATTCTCAGGAGCAACTTCTACAACAAGATCAGCATCTGCACAGATATCCTTAAGACCGGTCTGGATCTTTCCGAGAATCTCTGCACCCTTCTCTGCTGTAATCTTTTCCTTACCAACAAGGAAGTTGATGTTCTTTTCGATCTTAGCCTTTCCGCCATCAGCAAACTCCTGCTTGATATCGCATAAACGAACCTCATAGCCGTCTGTCATAGCGAAAGCCTGTGCAATACCGGAACCCATAGTTCCTGCACCAACGATACCTACTACCATTTCTTATTCCTCCTAAATATATTCATTATTCATCTATGAAATTACAAATTAAATTACTATAATTATTTATTTACAAAAGGTACAACCTTAAGCTTCTTTTCCTTATCTTTTTCAAGGAAATTAGCCATAGCAGCCTTCTGATCCTCAGTCTCAAAGCAATCACCGAAGAGCTTCTCTTCAATAACTATAGCCTGATCCATATCTGCATCAAGTCCGTCATTGATTGCCTTCTTGCAGTTTCTGACAGCTATCGGAGCGTTTGCTGCTATGATAGAAGCAAGCTTCTTAGCCTGATCAAGAAGTTCATCCTGAGGATAAACAGCATTTACAAGCCCAATACGAAGCGCTTCATCAGCCTTAATATTTCTTGCTGTATAAATAAGCTGTTTAGCCATTCCGACGCCTACTATTCTGGCAAGTCTCTGAGTACCGCCGAATCCCGGTGTAATTCCGAGTCCAACCTCAGGCTGACCGAAGATTGCATTGTCTGAACAGATTCTGATATCGCAGCTCATTGAAATCTCACAACCGCCGCCAAGTGCAAATCCGTTAACAGCAGCTATTACAGGGATAGGGAATGTCTCGATAAATCTGAAAATATCATTTCCCTTCTTACCAAAAGCTTCTCCTTCAGCCTTTGTAAGTGTTGACATCTCTCCGATATCAGCACCTGCTACAAAAGACTTCTCACCAGCTCCTGTAAGTACTACTGCTCTTACAGCATCTAAATCTATAGCCTTAAATGTTTCCTCAAGTTCTTCAAGAACCTGTGAATTAAGTGCATTAAGCGCCTTCGGACGATCAATGGTGATAACACCTACAAAACCGTCCTGCTCATATTTGATAAATTCAGCCATAACAGTCTCCTTAGTCTCTCTCTACGATGGTTGCACATCCCATACCACCACCGATACAAAGTGTTGCAAGACCCTTCTTGAGATTCATATCTTCCATCTCATGAAGAAGTGTTACAAGGATACGGCATCCTGAAGCTCCAACCGGATGTCCGAGTGCGATAGCACCACCACGTGGGTTAAGCTGCTTCTCAACATCGATTCCAAGATCCTTGCCTACTGCTACTGACTGAGCAGCAAAAGCCTCATTAGCTTCGATTACATCGAAATCTTCAATCTTATAACCTGTCTTAGCCATTACCTTCTTTGTAGCTGCTACAGGACCAACACCCATGATCTCAGGTGCAACACCTGCAAGAGCTCCACCAACGAAAGTAGCCATAGGCTTAACACCAAGCTCCTCTGCCTTCTCAGCTGACATAACAACGATAGCAGCAGCTCCGTCATTAATACCTGAAGCGTTACCTGCTGTAACATATCCATCAGGATTGATAGCTCTCATCTTTCCGAGGCCTTCAGCTGTGATACCTGCACGAGGATTCTCATCTGTATCAAATACAACTGTTTCCTTCTTCTTCTTTATCTCTACAGGAACAATTTCTCTCTTAAATGCGCCTTCAGCCATAGCCTTCTCACACTTCTGCTGTGAGTTTGCAGCAAACTCATCAAGTTCTTCTCTTGTAAGTCCCCACTGCTCTGCTACATTATCAGCTGTCTTGATCATATGATAGTCATTGAATGCATCCCAAAGAGCATCCTTAACCATTGTATCAACAAGAGCACCCTGGCTGTTTGAAGGCCAAGTCATTCTATATCCATAACGGCCATTAGGAAGTGCGAAAGGAGCCATTGACATGTTCTCCATACCGCCTGCAACAACGATATCAGCATCACCTGCCTGAATCATCTGTGCAGCCATATTAACTGCATTAAGTCCGGATCCGCAAACTACGTTGATCGTCACTGCCGGACACTCAACAGGAAGACCTGCCTTGATTGCAGCCTGACGAGCTACATTCTGTCCCTGTCCTGCCTGGATTACACAACCCATATAAACGTGATCAACCTGATCTGCAGGAACACCAGCTCGTGTGAGGGCTTCCTTGATTACGATAGCACCAAGATCTGCCACCGGAGTAGTGCTGAGTGATCCTCCCATGGTTCCGATTGCTGTACGACAAGCACCAGCTAATACGACTTTCTTTGCCATTAAATTTTACCTCCATTTTAAATTGTGATTAAATATTTGTCTTCCAATGTTCCTTTTACAAAAAGAACTTCTAAATAATAGCATAAATACCGCGTCTACGCAACTAAACAAATTGACTATATTTTGTATGTATCTTCTAATTATCAATGTCATTTTGACGTTTTTCGGCTTCAATATATGAAATATACTTTCCGGCCATACCGGCACCTGCCGCAAGTACATTTACCGGTTCGGCAGACGGTATAACCTTTATACCTGTTCTTTCAGCTATCAGTTTTTCCATTCCGTAAAGCTGACTTCCTCCTCCGGAAAGCATAATTCCCTCCTCTGAAATGTCAGTTAAAACGTCCGGATCAGCCTTATCTATAATATGAAGTGCTCTGTCAGCTATACGGTTTGCAAGCTCCGATAAAGCTTCAACAGTCTCGTTAGATGAGAGTTCAACCTTAGCCGGCAGGCCTGTCATTACATTTCTGCCCTTTATTTCATGTGTTATATCATTAGCTCTGATCATTACGGCACCGGCCTCTATCTTTGCGTCTTCGGCTGACAGGTCTCCGAGCAGTACATTATATTTTCTTCTGACATATCTCGAAAGTGCTTCCGTGAAGTCATCACCTCCGAGCTTCATGGATTCACCTATCACAACATCACCGGCGGAAATGATCGCGATTTCGGTAGTTCCGCCTCCGATATCTATTATCATATGGCCTGATGCTTCCATTACATCTACACCCGAACCGATAGCCGCCGCTATCGGTGCCGAAATCAGCTGTCTTCCTCTGGCTCCGAGTTTTTCAACAGCAGAAAGGACCGCATTTCTCTCAACCTCAGAAATATCCATAGGTATCGTCACGCATATATTAGGTCTTCCAAAAAGCCTTCTTTTTCTGAGAGCATTTTTGACGAATGCCTTGATCATTCTTTCAGCCAATGAAAACTGTGATATAACGCCCCTTCTTATAGGAAGCTCTACAACTATGCTGTCATCGGTCTTTCCGATCATCTTCTTGGCTTTTGTTCCAACGGCTACAATCTTTCTGGTTTTTCTCTCATATGCTATTACCGCCGGCTGATTTATAACTATTCCTTTGTCTCTCATATATATTGAAACCTTTGAGGTTCCAAGATCCATACCTATATCAACTCTGTACATCTGATACTCCCTTAAAAAACAGCCGATGCTTTTTAAGCACCGGCTGTAATATCTGCATAAATGATTATGCTAAATCTTCAGCAAGAATTAACTTATCTTCTTTGCCAGCCTTCTTTTCTCTCTCATCACATCTTGTGATCGATTCATCAAGATAAGCAATAAGTCTGTCAAGGTTTCCATCCTCCATACCGAGAATGATATTCTTCAGCTTTTCGGAAACATCTTCCCCTGAGAGATATCCTCTCTGCATCATGTAACCGAGAGCAATGATACCCATATCATTTCTGTCAACCTTCTGAAGCTCGATAAGATGTTCGAAATCAGGAACAACTTCAACACATCCGTCGAAGAGTCTTGTTATTGAATCAATCTCACCTGTAAGAATTATTACAAAATCAAACTTCTCGCTGTCTGAAAGCTCAACTATCTCTTTAAGTCTTGCCGGTGTTACAAGACCTGCATTCTCTACTACGAGACATCCGCCCTTAAGCTTCTCCATAGCAGGTCCGAGGTTAACCTTGTTAAGTGCCTGTGCCTTAATCTTAGCGATAGTCTTTGATTTACAGATTCCCATATCATAGAAGCTTCTTGCAAAATCTTCACCAACACAAACCTGACCGAATCCATGACGTCCGAGAATAACTACATTTCTTGGTCTATCAGCATTCTGAGAGATTGTATTAAATGCATTTACTATCTGATCATCAGCATCTTCGATACTGAGATATTTCTCAAGATAATATGCAGCAAGAGGAAGTCTTCCTCCGTCAGCGACTGTTGAAAGATCAAGATCGATCTTATCTGCATCAGCAAGTCTCTGCTCAGCATCCTTCTTGGATTTCTTTGCTTCTTCTATTGCCTTTTCAGCATCTTTCAGTTTCTTTTCAAGTTCAGTAACTTCTTCACTTGAAACAGTTCCTGCTGCCTTTGCAGCCTCTTCTTCAGCGGCTTTCTTTGTATCTGCAATTTCTTTTTCAACGTTCTTTACATCAGCATCTCTCGCCTTGAGATCTTCAGCAATCTTAGCCTTGCTGTCTTTAGCAGCCTGAACAGCCTTCTCTGCTTCTGTTCTTTTCGGTGAAAGTGCATTTATTGCCTTAGCTACAGCAGCATCGATAAGAGCTGAAAGTCCATCGTCTGACTTCTTTGCTGCAACTTCTTCTGCCTTTTTCTTTGCTCCTTCAAGAGCTGATGCTCTTGTCTTTGCATCCTTTTCAGCATCTGCATCAATTGCAGCGAAACGCGCCTTAGAAGCTTCTTCGATTTTCTTAGCTTCCTCATCACCTGAAGCCTTAGCCTTATCTACTGCAGTCTTTGCTGTATCAACAAGCTTTATTGCGGCTTTTTCTGCATTTCTTGCAGCATCAACCTTGCCTCTTGCGTCATTAACAAGCTTTTCGGCATCAGTCTTAGCCTTCTTTGCAGCTTCCTCATCCTTAATTGTAAGCTCGCGTGCGGCTTTAGCATCATTGAGAGCCTTCTCTGCATTTTCAACAGCTTTCTTTGCGTCTTCAACGGCTTTCTCTGCATCTGCAACAACTTTATCAGCTGCAATCTTCTTATCAGCTGCACTCTTTATTCCTTCCTCTGCAGCCTTAACCTTTTCGAACTCGGCAGTAACATGTTCTTCTGCCTTTTTAACTTCATCAGCCGCTAAATCAGCCTTCTTCTGAAGATCGGCAACAGCATTCTTTGCTTCCTCTTCTTTAACCTGAGCAGCTTTATAAGCTTCCTGTTTCTTTGCTTCTATATCCTTGCGAGCATCTTCTCTCGCCTTAGCAAACTTCTCATCGGATGTCTTTGCAGCTTCTTCAGCTTCCTTCTCGACCTCAGCAATAGCTGCCTTGATTGCTTCCTGCTTAACCTTTTCAGCTTCTACCTTAGCTTCTTTAAGAGCATCTGCCTTTGCCTGTTCTTCTTCCTTCTGTACTTCAGAAACTTTAGCAACAGCTTCTTCAATAGCAGTATCTGAATCAACAAGAAGTTTTGCAGCAGCAATTCTTGCTTCTTCTGCATTCAAAAGCTTTCTCTTAAGAGCAGCAGGAATATCCTTAACCTCAACCTTCTGAGCCTTTGAAGCTTCAGCCTTCTTCTTGGCATCTTCAACAGCTTTCTTAATCTGGTCAAGTCTTTCTTCAGCTGCTTTGATTTCTGAATCAGCAGCCTCAATTTCCTTCTTGGCATTCAGCTTAGCTGTTTCCTTCTGCTCAGCTATAGCATCCATACGTGCCTTCTCAGCAGCTTTCTTTCTCTCTTCTTCTAATGCTTTACGCTTAGCTGCATCAGCTGCTTTTCTCTTTGCAGCTTCTTCTGCTCTTTTCTTTGCAAATTCTTCAGCCTTTCTCTTAGCCTCAGCCTCGGCAGCTCTCTTCTTTGCAAGCTCCTCTGCCTTCTTCTTTGCTTCTTCCTCAGCAGCTTTACGTTCTGCCGCAAGTTTTGCAGCCTCTTCAGCTCTCTTCTTATCTTCATCGCTTAATGAAGCACCTTCGGCAGCCTGCTCATCAGCCTTACGCTTCTCTTCTTCTGCCTTTCTTCTTGCAGCAGCCTTCTGCTTAGCAGCAGCAATTCTGTCAAGCTCTTCATCAGCTCTCTTCATTCCTGCTGTAGAACGTTTCTTTCCAACCTTAGGATCATCATGATGCTCATCTTCACTCTTTCCTTGACCATCCTTGGTTTTATGAGCTTCCTGCTGAGCTTTTTCTTTCTTATCATCTTCAGCAGTCTTTTCAGCAATAGTCTTTGCCTGTGCTGCGAATGATGAATCGTCTTCATCATCTATGTCGTACATTGATGCAGCATCTGCAGAACCGCCTGCTCTGTTAGGAATGATACTATCAATGTCATCCTGACTCTTCTTGCCTTTAGCCGGTTCATCACTGGATACCCATCCGGATTCATCAGCATTAACGGTATTTCCATCAGCACTGAAGGATGCTTTTCCATCTTTATTATCTACTACCTTAATATCAAGACCAAGACCACCTGTAGGAACGGAACCAAGCCCTCCTCCAAGTCCGCCATTAAGTCCTCCTGTAGGTTCAGGAATAGAATTAAGACCACCATCTTTCTTAACTCCACCCAATCCTTCTTTCATATCAGCAGTAAGTACAGTAGTCTTATCATCTGATCCTTCTTCAGTATTTGAGCCGGGGCCTTTAAGAACTTCAGTATCTGTTTCCTGCACCTTTGGATTGCCGTTCTCATCCAGTTCAATGCCGAGTTCTTCAGCACGCTTCTTTCTCTTCTTCTCCTGGATTTTGGCAAGTTCCTCAGGTGTGAGGGTCTTATACTTTTTCTGGCCTTCTGCCTCTTTCTTCGGTTTGTTTTTGCCGGAAAATGCCATTGCCTCCTGCTCTCTCTGCAGTTTTGCAGCTTTCTCAGCACGTTCCTTCTCAACCTGTGCACGAACCGCTGCAATTAAGGCTTCTCTTTGGTCAACAGCCACTGCTATGTACCTCCTTTAATACATTACTAATTATACATTATATCTTATAAGCAATCTGAAATATATACTAAATCTCAATACCAAGTGATGCAAGCAACTCCTGTGCTTCCCTCATTTTTTCATCCTCAGCTTTAAGCTTAGCATCAAGCTCACTCTGCTTCTCATTAACAATGTCATCAAACTTATTTTCAATATCAAAGTTTTGTCTGACTGCAGGGAAGAGATCTGTTTTAAATTCAGGAAATTCAAATCTCGGTTTTACCATAAGGTATGCCGGTTCTGTTTCTCCTTCATATACGTCAGCGGTTCCACCCTCTGATGGTGCTTCGATAACATCATCTATATCCGGTTCTATAATAACCGTATCTTCAGACTCCTCTATAACCTCAGCCTCAGGTTCAACATAAGCCTTAGGTTCATCATAAGCCTCAGCTTCAGGTTTTTCATATATCTGAGTTTCGGGTTCAACCGTAACCTCAACCGACGGCTCTGTCACTTCTTCTGTAACAGGACTGCCAAAGGTATCCGACTTCGTTTCTGTAAGTATTTCTGAAGTTGATTCAAAAACTGTTTCTGTTACAGATTCTTTAACTGTTTCCGAAGCGGATTCCATTACTGTTTCTGTCTCGGATTTTATTTCAGGTTCTGCCAACGGTTCAGATACAACCGTTTCAGCAGAAGGTTTAACAGAACTATCCGTCTCTCTTTTGAATGAAATTTTATCTTCTGATGAGAACGAAGGTCTAAGTCCCGGACCGAATGTAATCTTTTCCTCTGTTCCAAATGATGGTCCGGAGCCAAATACAGGTTCAGGTTCTGACTTTGTACCTGTGCCGAATACTGATCCTGTGCCAAACGGTGTCTTAAGTCCATACTTGATGGATGTCTTAACTTCAGGTTCAGGTTCAGGTTTCGGTTCCTCTTTTGGTTCAGGTTCAGGTTCCGGTTTCTGTTTATCTATAGATTCAAGTTCCGACTGTAACTGCTGTTTAAATTCCTGCTCTGAATCAAATCCGATTATCGTACTGAATTCCGGACTGGACTTAAAACTGTAACTATAAGTCGAATCCTCATCCTGATCCTCTTCGGCTTCAGCTTCAGTATCAAATTCAGCTTCGAATCCATTATCTGAATCAATATCAACATCTACCTTGATCTCATGTTCAGAAATCGGACTACTCTCTGATTCCGTTCCTGAAGAAGTTTCATCCGCTGATTCTTCAACATATGTATAGCTGTCTGTCACATCAGATTCAACTGCTGATGTATGATCAGATGCCGCATCTATCTCAACTTCTGATGTTGATGTATGATCAGATGCCGCAGCTATCTCAACTTCCGATGTAGATGTATAATCAGATGTCACATCTCTTTCAGCTTCTGATGTTGCTGTATAATCGGACGTCACATCTCTTTCGGCTTCTGGTGTTGATGTATAATCGGACGTCACATCTCTTTCAGCTTCTGATGTTGCTGTATAATCGGACGTCGTATATCTTTCGGCTTCTGGTGTTGATGTATGATCAGATGTTATCTCAGATTCACTTTCTACAGCGGATGTATTATATGCTGTATGCTCTGAATCAACTGCTGTTGACGATGTTTGATCAGCAGTCACATCTGATTCAGAAGCTTTTTCTCTTTCGAGTTCTTTTCCGAAAAGAGATGTATAATCAAATCCTGAACTGAGAATAGGCTCTCCGATAAGCTCTGCTTCTTCATCATATTCAGGTTCTGCTTCTTTATCTTGTTGAGGCTCTTCTCCGATGAGCTCTGCCTCTTCATCATATCGAGGTTCTTCTCCGACGAGCTCTGCCTCTTCATCATATCGAGGTTCTTCTCCGACGAGCTCTGCCTCTTCATCATATCGAGGTTCTTCTCCGACGAGTTCTGCCTCTTCATCATATCGAGGTTCTTCTCCGACGAGCTCTGCCTCTTCATCATATCGAGGCTCTTCTCCGACAAGCTCTGCCTCCTCATCATATCGAGGCTCCTCTCCGATAAGTTCGGCCTCTTCGTCATATCGAGGTTCTTCTCCGATAAGTTCGGCCTCTTCGTCATAAGAAGAATCCTTATGAATCTCATCAGCGGATTCTGTATCCGTCTCCTCTGATGATTCTTTTCCCACTTCATAGAACGGCTCAGACAGATCATTGAACTTGCTTCTGTCTTCTATCTTAGGAGCGAATACCTTTTCAATAGCTGCAGCAAGCTCTTCATCTGTCATAGATGCAAGTTCTTCATCCGTAAGGGAAGATATAAACTCTGTAGTAACAGATAAGTATTCTTCATCAATATCCGAATAGTCAAAATCGGAATAATCATCGGATTCCTCATATTCCGAAGTATACTCTTCTTCATAAGAAGCAGGAACAGAAACAGGATAAGAAGTTTCTTCTGTACCATATCCGGTCTCTTCTGCTACAGGCTCTTCCTCAACTTCATTCTCTGCAGCAACACTTTCCTTAGACTTTCTGAAATCAAGTTCGGCATTCTGCTTATATCTTTCAAGCTCTTTATAAGCACTGATACTGTCGAACGGATTCTCGAACGCTTCCTCTTCTTCTTTATCAAGATCGTAAATCGATTCGGATTCAGGTGCAAATCCATCATCAAAATCGTAAGAAATGAATTCTTTCTCAGGCTTAATCTCCTTCATATCCGACTTATTTGTTCCGGTCGGACGAATATTGAATATACCCTTTATAAATTCGGTTGCACCAACATTTTCAGATTTTGTTTCAGCTGTACCGGAAGCATCTGTCTGATCAACAGCTGTTCCCTCTGCAGAAGCATTTACAGCAGATGCACCTTCTGCCGAAGCTGCCATTCCGGCCGCTGCCGCATCTGTAGCTGCAGCAGTTCCGGCCATTGCAGTTTCTGCTGCTGTTCCATCAGGATTCAAAGCTGCTTCTTCAGTATTATCATCAGTCTTGGCAGCAGCCTTGCCTTTCAGGAACTTCTTCCTGATAAATGATTTAAGTCGTCTTTCGACCGCTTCATTTCTTGAACGGGTCGCTTCATCAACCTCGCCGTTTTCAGGTTCTATAAGATTACCGTTTTCATCATACTCCGGTTCAGCACTGCTCTTCTTTTTCTTATTTCGGAATTTAGGAGCAGGCTTTTCATCATCGTACATTTCGGTTATATAAGCTTCGCTGTTCTGAGGATTACGTCTCAGATAATCCGCTTTCAGTACTTCGATTTCCCGGCTTCTAATATCTTCTTCTTCCGGATCTTTATCAGGGACTTCGTCCTTCGGATATATATAAAAATAAGTTTCCGCCTTTTCATCTCCTAAAAGGATATCCTGAATTGCCTGATTATATAATCCTTCCTTAAATGTGGCCAGATAATCCGAACCCAGGATCATATATTCTTCTCTTTTACCCATCAAACAAAGAACGAGGAATAATTCGAAGCTCCAGTTTTCATCCATCTGATCTCTGAATCTGGGATACAGCATATCATGAAGTACACTAAGATCTACCGGAACTGCTTTCTTCATGATATAGTTTGCTTCCGAGAAATCACCCGAAAGGCCTGTATCATTAGCCTCATATTCCTCATAATATCTTGCAGCAAGACTGCTAAAACCTCTTTTAAGATAAAAATTAATGATTGAAAATATAATCCTGTTTGCAACAGGCGCCATGGAATGTGCCTTAATATAAAGTTGTCTGGCTTCTTTTAATCTACCTACATTTTCATATATTTCCGCACACGAACGTAAAAACTGTGGATTAAGAGATCTCTCAAGATCCTGAGAATCGAGTATATCCACAGCGAGATTATACTCATGCCTCTCAGCCATCTGCTTAATCTTATTCACGTTTGCCATACTAAGTCCGGAACTCAAAACCTTATAACCTCTATTCTTCAGAATCTTCCTCGAAAAGTTTCTCAACCTTTTCGATTACGCTGTCTTTCATATTTCCTCTGGTCCGTTCATACTGAAGACCGGATTCCATTATTTCTAGAAGCGGCATCCTGTATTTCGAATCTATTTCTTTGAGATGTCCCATAAGAACATCCTTAATCTCTATAACATATTCTTTCTCACGCATTTCCGAAATCATCTTCTCGTAATTGAAGCGCGGCTTAACCATAATATCCTTCTGCTTACGTTTGCATATTATACACTCCGTAAGTCCGGCCTCATTTACATGACCGCAGATACAAGTCCAGATCATACCATCTGACTTATATTTCGAAACTACATCTATACCTTTTTTCTCCTTAAGTGATTCAAGCCTCTTATAGCTCATATCAACATTTATCGGAGAATCATTGCATGCAATGATTCCTCTGGAGGTAACATACTTGTTAAGGAAAACCTTTGCATCCTTAAGTATTTTAACATCATTCGGCGATATCTTGCTGAATATAAAATCAGATTCTATAACTGAGAGATTTCCGCCTTTGCTGAATGTAAAATCCACATTCTTGATCAGCAGTCTCTCATCATAAAGATTCGTAAACTCTATATCAGTCCTTATCGAGATGATGTCGTCATTATTGTAATTGACGCAGACAATGCCAAGATTAATCTCGTTCTTATCGCCATCGAGGATAATCTTAACGGGTCTCGGGACAATTCTGGTGTAGTAATTCATAACCAGAAGTTCTCTGTGGATCGAGTTATCCACAACAACCTTCTTTCTGACGACCACGGCATTACCGGTCATGATCACGCCATATGAACCACCGTCCAGAGATGCCTGTGACATCTTAAGACCAAGGATTGCATTTGCACCCTTTTTCTCAGCTTCAGCAAGAATTCTCTTCTCTGCTGTTTCACGGCATTTGTCAAGTTTTGTCATTTCTTTCTGGGAAACATTCGTCACTGAAGACGCAATACCACTAAGAAAATTCGAGCCCAGAAGTGCCTGGCTTGAAATAAAGCCCAAATACTCTACGATCTCGTACCCCTCGAGACTCGAACCTGTACTGATAAGAACACTTTCAGACATTCTATCCCCTCCACATTGTCATTATCATATTTTACCACAAATGTCGGTCAAATTAAAGCAGTTTCGGGCATTTATTCTTATAAGTTACATAGTTATATTCAATACTGAAATATGTCATTTCATCACTTTCCTCAACCACTTCCCAATTTTCCTTTGAATCAAGGTTCGGAAAGTATGTATCGGCCTGATATTTATAATTCAGTTTTGTTATATAGGCGGTATCGCAGTAATCATAAAGCATCTCAAATATCATACCGCCACCGACCACAAAAATATCGTCACTGTTATATTCTTTCAGTTTTTCAAAAAGGGCATCAACAGAATTTACAATTTCCGCACCACGAACATTGAAATTCGGATTACCCGACAGAACAACATTTGTTCTTTCAGCAAGCGGAATACCGTTAGGAAATCCGGCAAGAGTTTTTCTGCCGAGAACAATCGCCTTACCGGTAGTAAGATTTCTGAAACGTTTCTGATCCTCCGGAATCTTTACAAGAAGACTTCCGGCATTACCTATAGCCCAATTATTATCTACAACGGCGATCAGATTCATTGTAACACCCCCTTCACTGATCTTGCTGCCGGACAAAGCGACCCGATTAAAGAGAAATCAAAATATCGATTCCGAGCCGGGTCCATACCCCCTCTACGGCATATTAATAAAACACAAAGTCAGACTGCCACAGGAATATCTTTAACCTGCGGACCGTACTTATAATCCTCTATAGTGAAATCCTTCGTCGTAAACTCGTAGAAATCCTTAACTTCCGGATTAAGAGTTACCTTCGGCGCCGGATAAGTTTCCCTCTTTATAAGCTCCTTAATGATCGGAATATGTCTGTCATAAATGTGTGCATCACTGATAACATGGACCAGTTCACCCGGCTTAAATCCTGTAACCTGAGCAATCATCATAAGAAGTGCCGAGTACTGAACTACATTCCAGTTTCCGGCAGCAAGCACATCCTGTGAACGCTGATTAAGTATCGCATTAAGCTTATCTCCCATAACATTAAAGGTCATGCTGTATGCACAAGGATAGAGATGCATTTCATGCAGATCCTGATGAACATATATATTTGTCATGATCCTTCTGCTGTATGGATTATTCTTCAGATCATAGATTACTCTGTCAACCTGATCAAATTCACCTTCAGGATATTTATGCTTAACACCAAGCTGATATCCATAGGCTTTTCCGATTGAACCATTCTCATCTGCCCACTGATCCCAGATATGGCTCTTTAACTCATGAATATCATTCGACTTCTTCTGCCAGATCCAGAGTATCTCATCAATAGCGGACTTGATATAAGTCTGTCTTAATGTAATAGCCGGAAACTCCTTTGAAAGATCATATCTGTTAACTATTCCGAACGTCTTAACAGTATAGGCATAGCTTCCGTCTTCCCATTTAGGTCTGACCTTTTCTCCTTCTGTACTTATTCCCTCTTCGAGAATCTTTCTGCACATTTCAATATATATTTCATCTGCCTTACTCATAATTCCCCACCTTATCATAAAAAATGTAGTCGAAAAGTCAGTTCACCACCACACTCGGTATATTCGAACGCATTTTCTCTAGAAAACCAACGTTAATGATAACATATAAACACAAAAAATAAAAGGAGGTAGCACTCATGTCACAAATGTTAATTTTCTGGGGTTCGATTCTTCGCGATATGCGAAAAGCACATCATCTGAAGCAGGACGAAGTTGCATCAATACTTCATATATCAAGACAGGATTACAGTCATATTGAAACCGGCAAAGTAAGGCCGACTCCCGAGATAATATCCATACTATCCAATCTGTATGATAAGGATCTTTTTATACATGCCCTGGATGAAATGCCGGAAGCTCTGATCAAAGAACAACGTGATTTCAAACTGTTTATCAAATCCGGATTGAATAACAAATCCGATAAAAACAAAGGCTCCGATAAGCCAAAATAAAAATCCGGGCATAAACCCGGATTTTCAACCGATCATATTGATCTGAATATTTCTATTGCAAGCTCTGTATCTGTATCCATAAGTCTCGAACCGCGGACGAGCTTTCTGCGGATAATATCATCAAAGTCATATTCCAGGAGGAGCTTCATCATACTCTCCGCATACTCCTGATCATAGTCAACAAGAGCTACTATAATATCTTCTACTCGGTCACGCATATCAGATTCGGATATCCATATGCCGTTTGACTTTATCTTCGACTGTTCAAAAGCAGACTGAACATATTCCTGCTTACCGAGCCAGTCAGCCATTCCTACAACTACATATCTCCATTCTGCCAGAAGAGTCTTCCAGTTCTCCTGAGCCACCTCAAGAGTATCCTCCTTGGCAAGATTGACATGATCATCGAAGATATCTGCAAGATGGATTGCACCAAGTTCACGCGACTTTTCACGAAGCTCTCTTACAACCTCCATATATTTCATCTTGTCATTAAGAGCAAGTGCATCAAATGCCTTATCTCTGTTAGCATCATAATTCTTGCAGAATTTCTCGGCCGCTTCCCTGTAAAGAGTAATATCTTCATCAAATTGAGCAAGTCCGACGCTAAGCCTGACATCACATCTCTTAAGTCTTCTGGTGGTTTCGCCTAAATCTTTTATATAGTTTATTGTACGCTCATCCTGAGGAAGCATTTTCTTTGGAACATAGTTGAGGATTACATATTCAAGAACACATTTCTCAACAGGCTTTCTGATGATACCGTCAAAGCCCATATCAAGATAATGCTGGTCCTTATTCTTATCTGTTTCCGAAAGGATCACAAAAACCTTTGCATCGCGGCATTTACTCTTATCACTGTTTTTCATGTTCTTAAGAGTCTGTTCTCCGTCCATACGCGGAAGATCGGCAGCCACAAGGATAAGATCATACTTATCCCTTATGATCTTCTCAAGACCTTCAGCACCTGTTCTTACCGTGCAGACACTGCTGCCCGTATTCTCTGCAAGTTCCTGTTCATGTTCCAGATCATTATAATTATTATCAATGATCAGTATATAGAAGAATCCCTCCTTGTTATACAGGTGAAGATCCTTATCGAACTTGCTTTTCTCATCTTCCTCATCATTCTCGGTTCTTCCGGGAATAGGGATTCCTTCAGGCAGAACTCTGTTCAAAAAACTTCTAAAGCCATTTCTGATACCACCAGGCATTCTATCACCCCTCTAATGATTGAAAACTATCTTTCTGAAATTCTTCTTACCCTTTTTGATAACAAACTCTTCATTAAAATCATCTTCACCATAGTCAGCTTTAACATCAGAAACCTTCTCGCCGTTAACGGTAACACCGCCCTGCTCTATAGCACGTCTTCCTTCAGTCTTAGAAGCAGCAAGTCCTGCGGCTACAAGAAGTGACTGAAGTGATATACGGCCGTCTGTGAAGTCAGCTGCTGAAATCTCGGTTTCCGGCATATTCTCTGTTGTTCCCTGCATGAAGATTGCCTTAGCGGCTGCATCTGCTTTATCAGCCTCTTCCTTGCCATGTACAAGCTCTGTAAGATGATAAGCAAGGATTTCCTTAGCCTTATTAAGTTCAGCGCCTTCCCAGCTTTCCATAGGTCTGATTTCTTCAAGCGGAATAAATGTAAGCATCTTGATACATTTGATAACATCTGCATCATCTACATTTCTCCAATACTGGTAGAAATCATATGGACTCGTCTTCTCAGGATCAAGCCATACCGCTCCCTTTGCAGTCTTGCCCATCTTCTTACCTTCTGAGTTAAGAAGAAGCGTGATCGTCATAGCATGTGCATCCTTACCGAGCTTCTTACGGATAAGCTCTGTTCCTCCAAGCATATTCGACCACTGATCATCTCCGCCGAACTGCATATTACATCCGTACTTCTGGAAAAGCATATAGAAATCGTAGCTCTGCATAAGCATATAATTGAACTCAAGGAAGTTAAGACCTCTCTCAAGTCTCTGCTTGTAGCACTCTGCAGCAAGCATCTTATTAACACTGAACTGCGATCCGATATCTCTTATAAATTCTATGTAATTAAGATCTCTGAGCCAATCAGCATTGTTTACCATCATGGCCTTGCCTTCGCCAAACTCAATAAATCTGCTCATCTGCTTCTTAAAACATTCGCAGTTATGATCGATCTGCTCTGTAGTCATCATGCTTCTGAGTTCTGTACGTCCTGTAGGATCACCGATCATACCGGTTCCTCCACCGACCAGAGCTATCGGCTTGTTTCCTGCCATCTGAAGTCTCTTCATAAGACAGAGCGCCATAAAATGGCCTACATGAAGGCTGTCGGCTGTCGGATCAAATCCGATATAAAATGTAGCCTTGCCGTTGTTTACCAGCTCTCTTATCTCATCTTCACTTGTTACCTGAGCTATAAGTCCTCTTTCGACTAACTCCTCATAAATCTTCATCTCTATATCTCCTTATGTCAAATTATATAAATGTTATCATAATTCGGGGTTTTCTACAATATACTTAAAGTGTATCTTTCCCTATTTAAGGCAGCTCTTCTTCAGCAAAACGGCGCTTAAATCTTATATAACCTATACCGGCCGCAAGTAAAACAAAATAAAGCGGAGTCGTTATCGGCTGATTAAGATAAACAAGTCCCTGTACCCAGTAACCTGCCACTCCTGCCATAAAAATCAGAACAGCCGGATCACCCTCAGAATTCTTTATAAGATACGATATACCCGATATAAAAAGCCCTACATATGTAAGTGCTCCGAAAATACCCGTAGTTACAAGATACTGCAGGAATTCATTATGAAGATTGTCATAAGTACGCTTGGTAATTTCAAGCATTTCGTCATTATAATACTTTGTCATATATTGGGAAATCGTCTCATTACCATATCCGAAAAGCTTCTGCATCGGATTCGCTCTTTCAAAAAGACTTACGCCTCTCCGCCAGATATATCCTCTGAGTGTTCCCCACTGATCATTAAACACAAACAGGGAAAGCTTCATCCTGACACCTATAACGCACACAGCAGCGATAAGTGCCGCGATAAGTATACCCAATATAATCATGAGCCTGATCGTCGGTCTCTTTCCAAGTTTTCTGAGAATTTTGAAATCAACGAAAATGACTATCATAGTCATTACGAGAAATCCGATAAGAATCATCATCATTATCTTTGGACTCTCTATCGCTTCGGCTATACCATTTATATGTTTCTGACTGCCTTCACCTGCCAGATTGCGATGTGCCATAAAAAGAAGTCCCATAAGCATAAAGTCACAGCATACCATAAAGTAGCTCAGCCGCTTATAGTATATTGCGACAAAAAGCATTATAAGCATCGCCGCTCCCACTCCGAGATACACATTGTCGCTCTTCGCGGGAATAATACCGATTGCCAGAATAAAAACTCCTGCCGCCGAGATACATTTTATCCAATACTTCTTGGAAAAGATAAACATCGCTGCGGCCATCGGTATGATAACCGCAAGGAATGAGCCGTAGGTATTTATATTACCGAACAAAGAAATAAAGAGCTCCCTCTGGTCTTCACGCATCATGGCTTTAAGTTTAAAAGGATCCGCTCCGAAATGCTGCACATATGCCATAACTACCGCAAAAATCGAAACCGCAAGCCCCAAAAAATAATTTATATAATTCACATAACAGCTTCTGGACAGCATAAAGAACATCACCGCCGCTATAAAGATCATTTTCAGTCCGAAATAGCGGCCGGATTCTCCCGTCCAGGCAGTTAGCTTATTTTCCGCATTGATATACGCAAAGACATTTGCAAGAAAGAACAGCCCCATCCATAACTCAGGAAGTTTATAAATCTTCGTATCCTTTATGAATATCATCTTCTTTAGGCCGATCTTTACAGGATCTCTCATTTCAATAAACAGATCATAGAGATATGCAAGAACAGCTATAACAATAAAAGTGAGCGAACCCTTCCAAAAGACATTCGCTCTTGTAAATGTAATATTAAAATACATATCATCCATGTATATCAAATAAAATGTAAACATATACAGGACGAACAGTCCGCTTATATAATCAATCGGTCTAAGCTTCTCAAAATGCTCCAGAAGCCTTTCCATCTTATCTTCAAATGTTTCATGTGTCTCAGCTTTGACTGCCGACGATACGGCAGCTTTGCTGTAATTCTTTTTATCTTTATTTGAGCTGCTATACTTTACGTTATTTGTTTTTCTGCCTCTTTTATGACTCATAATAATTCCTTCTGATCCGGATTAAATATTCTAAATAAATATCAATTCAGGACTTCATTTACATATAATTCAAGATACGGATCATCCCTTCCTATAAGGTTATGCTCCTTCATCATTCTAACAACTGCCTTCGCAAGCTGTTCAGCTATAACTATAACCGTGTCGCCCATATTTATATAATTGGCTGAATACCGCTTACCCGTCCAGGCTGCCCTGTCACACGGTGCATCGGACAGCTCCCGTATAAGAGAAGCATATCTCCCCTCTATATCCAGCTCACAGAGTCTTCTGTAAGTCCATTTATAATATGGCGCAAAACATCTATTCATAAGAAAGAACAGCTCCATTGCCGCTTCAAGCCCCTGCATCTGACAAAGTCTGGCCGCTACAACATCATCTCTTGTCATACATCTTGCATAATTAACCTGAAGTGCAGCCGAAAACTTATGAAGTTCACCGGCAATACGTATACGCCATACATTTTCGGGATAATAGTCAAGGAGTAACTCCCTGAATGATGTAAATATCCCCTTATCATCTCTGAATACTTCACCATTAACAGCCGTAGCCAGACATGCATGATCAAAGCTCAGCCATTTTTCCTCTGACAGTATACCGCATTTTACATCACAGTCAACCCCGAGGATATTCGAATAATAATCATGAATAGTCATTACTCCGCGTCTCTCGCTTAGTCTCGCTGTAAGTACGGTATCTGTACTTTCTTTGACAAGCATATTATAGTTTTCGGATAGTTCATTTCCGAACTCCTTCATATCGTCGTCATCTAGCCAGAGACATACTCCGGTTCCGAAATCATGATCTCTGGACATAAAGTCGTCATACCCAAAACAGTCGGAACCCTCTCCGGCAATTCCGACTGCTATCCTATCTTCATATTGACTGAATTTATCCTTGATCATTTCGGCAACATAGGCATCATAAAAACGCCTGCTGCTGTCAAATGCTTTACTCATAACTTCCTCCAAGGCATTACTGAAATGCCTGTTTATTCCATCATTGAATCCATGATCTTATGGAATTTTTCCTTCTCGGCATACATTGATTTATCTGCCATATCTATATAATCCTCAATAGTACCTTCATCTTTCGGCTCTATAACCACATACCCTACACTTGCATGCAGCATAAATGCCAGATTAAGAGAAGCAAAATATGCACTCATCGAATCGGATATGTTCTTAATAAGCTTTTCAATCTTCGATTCGGCCGGACAGGAGCCTACAGCAATAAACTCATCTCCTCCGTATCTTCCAAACACCCAATCATCCGGCGTGCATGACATAAAGGCCACCGCCGTTGCTTTGATTGCCAGATCTCCATTTAAATGGCCATACAGATCATTTATCATCTTCATTCTGTCAATATCCGCAAAAACCAGAATCGATCTTTGTCTTTTTTTCTTTCTTTCCTCTATTGTACTATATAAAACCTTCTCACAACCGGTACGATTATATATACCCGTCAGAGCATCTGTCATATATACTCTCTGCAGTTCTTCATTGGTCCTGCGTGAGAAAATATGGCGTCTCATACTGAAAAGAAGAGCATTCATATTCTTAATATACTTGGAAAGATCCAGATTATAAAGCAGCCCGGGAGAATTCTTCACAGCCACATAACCTATAATAAAATTCAGATAATTCAGCGGGGCAAATATATATAGGTTAGAATGACCCTTTACATATTTATAGTTCGGATAGAGCAGCCTCGAATCAAAATGACCGAGTCCTCTTCTTTTATTATCACGGAGTTCATAGAGAATATCCATATTAGAACTATATCCTCTTATACGCTCCGGATATTCATCATCATTCAGCTCAAAGAATTCCGGCTCGGTGCAAAGACAATAATTCGATCCGAAAAGAGGAACATCAAAAGTAAACTTCATTCCTTTCTCATAAAAATCTTCTTTTCGAATTGCAAGCGAAACAGGAATCTGCAGACGTTGAAATGTCACATCCATTATATTTGTCTGAAGGTTATTAAAATAACTGTTCCTGATACTGTCCAGACGTATCTTTTCAGCTTCCGGGTTTGCCTGACATCCACAGCTTTCGGATGGAACAAAATACGAATCATATACTTCATTAAATATTTCACCCGGATGATCTATCTGATACATAAGTTTATCATATGCTATTTCACCGAAGTTCTCCCATCCGCGAGATACCGAGGCCAGCATAGGAAATGTACATTGTCCATCCTTGATCATATCAAAGCCGGTAACAACAACATCTTCAGGAACCTTATATCCGTTCATTGCTAAAGCAGAATTCACTCCAAGTGCCATAAGATCATTTGCACATACTATAGCATCCGGAATCTCATGTCCCTTCTTGATATATGAATCCGCCTGAATATATGCATTATAGAAACTAAAATCACCGTGAAGCTCACCGTAAAGCTGAATTCCGTGTTCAGAAAGCACATCCAAAACAGCCTTGCGTCTTATATTATTCTCTACATTCCCCTTTACACCATTAAAGTAAAGGATTTTTCTTACATTATGTTCAACAACGAGATGCTCCGCAAGAGCTCTCATACCTTTATAATTTTCCGTTTTAATGCACGACATATGAGGAACTTCAACCTCAAGTGAAAGCATAGGAACTCCTGCCCTCTGAAAGCGGGCACATACACGTTCCTGTTCATCAGGAAAATTATAAGTATTCGTCAGCATTATTGCGCCGTCAAAATCATCGGGATTCGGAAGATGGAATATATTCAGCTGGCACTTATTCTGAAGTTCATGGTCATTCATACTGCAATAAGTAACAAATACAAATACATCCATGCAATCTTCTTTGGCTTTTTTCTGCAATCCAGATATGACAAACTCAAGAAATTCGTTGCTGAACCCATTTGTAAACACAGCAATCTTATGTTTCATACTGTTCCCCCATATAATAACCGCAGCGGTATTACACTATCCTATGAAGCATATCAATAACCGTTAATAATCAAGTCTCGTTTTAACAATCTGATTATATAATAAATCCATAAATATTATTCTACTATAAATCTATGGTTTTTTCCTATTTTTTTACTCTCATTTCAGAACAGATATTCTTCGGATATCCTTTATCCTAATATCTGCGTTCTATGATCAGGTCCTTCCTTTTACAAAGAGATTTCTGTACTCACCCGGAGCCATTCCCTTCTCCTCGCGAAAAACTCTGTTAAAGCTCGGAATACTCTGAAAGCCCGAAAGCATCGCAACTTCGGTAAGTGTACGTCCCTCTTCCGACAGCAGCTCCGATGCCTTATCCAGCCTTATCATATTTAGCCATTTATTATAATTCATTCCTGTAACATTCTTAAATATCCTCGAAAAATAATCGCGGCTTATTCCGGCCATTTCTGCCATTGATCCCTGTGACAGATCATCTGCCGTAAGATTATTCTTGATATAATCGATAACAGTGATCATACGGCGCATTACATCACTTGTATATACATAGTGATCTCCTGTATCTATTTCAGGTACAAGCTCCGATCTATGCTCATCGAGGATAAGCATAAATTCCATCAAAAGCATGCAGCATCTGCTTTCTCTATTGGGGATATCCGAATAGAAAATAGTCTGCATTTTATCAGTAACCTCTTTAAGCTTTGCAACAAGCTTCGGATGAGAATTAATGCATATCACATGCAGATGCCTGTAAAGATGCATAATCCTTTGAAGATCGAACAAAGAATTAATGAATGCATTACTGAACTGAATAACCATTGACTTTTCTCTGTTAGCATCAAGTATGGCATGCATTTCCATCGGCCATACAAGAACCAGATCATTTTCAGCCAATTCATATGTATTTTTTCCAACCTGATAGATATTCTTCTCGCCCGGTCCTACGATCAGTATTTCACCGTAAGAATGCCAATGCAGATGATAACTTCTCTCCTTATAACCGGTGGACATATTAAATGCACTTATCCTGTCAAAATCATATATTTCATATGTACTGTAATCCATATCAACCTCCGGCAGAGTTTATCAAATGTCAAAAATTGATAATGCCAAAATCAATTAATGAGAAGAATAATAAACCGACTCTAACTATTATGGTAACGACTCGAAATCTATGAATATATTATATTTGAATAATCAAAAATACGCCACATCGAATATTTACTAATTATCAGTAATTTGATTATTTAATCCGTATAAATTATGAATTTACATTTTCAAGGAGCGTGCCTAAATGAAAAGCAATATGACCGACATGACAAGTGGAAGTCCGGCAAAGCATATTCTGCTCTTTGCACTTCCGACTCTGATCGGAAATATATTCCAACAGGTTTATAACCTTGCCGACTCCATAATAGTCGGACGTTTTGTAGGTAAGGATGCCTTTGCCGCCATAGGTGCAACCGGTTCTATTACCTTCCTTTTCTTTGCACTCTGTAACGGAATAGGAGGCGGAGGCGGAATCATTGTATCACAGTACTACGGTGCACACGATGATGAGCATGTCAAAAAATGTATATTTAATACAGGTATCATAATGCTTATTGTGCCTCTTATATTCGGACTGACTGGTTTTCTGCTGGCACCGGCGCTTCTTACTGTGCTCGGCACACCTGAGACCATTATGAATGATTCCGTAATGTATATCAGATATATGTGTTTCGGTCTGCTCTTCGTTTCCTTATATAATTTTATATCTTCTGTACTTAAGGCTCTCGGAGATTCCAAAACACCGCTGTTGTTTCTTATAATATCTACGATAATAAATATTATTCTGGACATTTTATTCGTATGTTATTTCAAGCTCGGAATAGCCGGTGCAGCTATTGCAACTGTAGTATCTCAGATGCTGTCTGCATTATTATGCGGAATATTTGCATTCCTCACCAATCCTTACTTTAAATTCCGTAATGATAATATCCACTTCAATCCGCATATGTGTTATAGGATCATACGTCTCGGCGTACCGCTTTCACTTCAATTCGGGCTTATTGCCATTTCATCAATGGCAGTCCAAAGAATAGTAAATTCTTTCGGTACTATAGTTGTAGCTGCTTTCACGGCAACCAACAGAATTGAACAGCTTATACATCAGCCTTATACAACACTCGGTTCTTCCCTTTCTACCTACAGCGGACAGAATTTCGGAGCCGGAAGGAATGACCGTGTATATAAAGGATACAAAACAGGCGTTTGGATGATGGGTATACTCACTGTAGTTCTGTTTATCAGTATGCAGCTGCTGGGCAGATTCATTACCAGTCTTTTCGTAGAGGATACAGAGGTAATAAGACTCGGTGCCATGGGACTCAGAATAACCAGCTATTTCTACTTCACTCTCGGAATGATATATGTTGTACGTGGTGTACTTACAGGTATCGGAGATGCACTTTTCCAGCTCATCAACGGAATAGTCGAAGTTATAGGTCGATTTACCGTGCCAATTCTGATGACCAAATACATGGGCTTCGGCTCAAGCGGAATCTGGATTTCAGCCGGAATAGTATGGGCCATCAGTGCATTTACCGCATGGCTTAGATATTATTCATTTTTCAAAAAGAAACTTATACTAAAAAAAGAGACTCAGGCATAAGCCTCTACAAGTTTTCTTCCTGTTCCGAAAGTCCCTTCTCCTTTTGAAGACGTTTAGCCCAATATGGATTTTCTCTATCAAATATCTCTTTTTGTTCTGGTGTAAGTTTATCAGGGTAATCAGTCATCATGTTAAACACCTTTTCTTTATCAAATGTAAATTTATACTCATTAAGCGTTTTCTTTAACCACCATATGGTATCACTGCGTTTTTTCTTATAATATATCGGATCATCTCCCGCTGTAAGAAGGCGTTCACGATCTTCACGCTCTTTTCTCTCCCGTTCAAGAGCCTCTTCCTGTATCCTTCTTTCTCTATCCCGAGCAATCTTTTCAAAAAGTTCAAACTCTTCCTGATCCAGTAAATAATACTCATTCACATAATCATAGGCAGAGCCTATATGATATTCATGGGAAACGATCAGGTAATGCTCACCCGCTTCGTTGACATACACGGATCTGGTATATCTGTCATAACCCTCATTCACTTCAACACAGAACAGGAATTCCACTTTCCCATTAGTTGAATCAACCTTTATCATATCTTCCTCCTGTACGCTCTATTATTCCCAGTATCCTACATCAATGCCGGACAGACTTACAACCACCTGAAATCCTTCACTGCAGTACTTATTTGCCATTACTCCAAATAAAACCTTCTCCTGTTCCAAACGGATTCCCGATAATATTTTAACACGCCGTGAGCAAGAAATCCCCCGCCTCTACAGGTGGTGGGGGATTTCTTGCTCACGGCTTATTAAATCATATTATCTTGTTTTTCTGTATTGAAGTTCAGGATGTAATCTATAATATTCTTCCTTATCCTTATACATTCTTTCATCTGCGATATGCATTGCTTTTCTGATATCAAGCGTTTTATCGCCAAAACATTTTCCGATTGCAAACTTAACCGAATCGGATTTATCCATGGAATCTCTGAGACAATCTACCAGATTATCAAATCTCTTCTCCGAAAGTCCCATCTGAAGAACCAGGAATTCATCTCCACCGACACGGAATATCTCACCCTCCGGGAAATTATCCTTAAGCATGACTGCCGCATTTTTCAGAAGCTTATCACCTGCAGGATGTCCGTCTGTATCATTTACGGTCTTAAGTCCGTTCAGGTCGGCAAATACAACTCCATACTCTTGACTGATTGGTTTCTTTCCGGTAACTATATCCGTAACCATGTTATTCATGGCATTACGATTATAAAGCCCTGTCAGAAGATCCGTATCACTGAGTATCTTCATACGTTTAAAGAGCTGATGGTTGGAAATCTCAGCTGCCAGAATAAAAGAAGTAACTCCAAGAATAGCCTTTATATTAAGTGTATTTGAACTATCGAAGTTTGTTGCCATTATATAGCCGATAGTCTCTCCATTAGATCTGAGCGGATAAAGAACAAGGCTGTAAATACCATCATTCTTCAACGAATCATACCAGGCTTGATCAACATCCTTAAGTTTTTCAAGTTCTTTCTCATCATGAATGATAAAACAGTTGCTACCGGCTATGAGTTTATCCCAGATTTCGACTATTTCAAAAAATCCATCTCCCAGGAAAGATTCATTCGAAGAAAGTATCTCCCCTTCAGATAAACTGTCACAAAGCATTGAACATTTACGCTTCTGGAAATCAGTCAGCAAAATACAGCTTCTTCTTGCATCACAGCTTTCTCTGAGATCATGAATTATCGAACTCATAGCTTCATGAAAATTATCTGATTCTCTCAGCTTTACGCAGGTTCTGATCACCTGAACAGCAACCTCCGGTGAAATATCCGAAAGTTTGGACGCATCAACTTTTGGAGTCATATCATAAGAAAAAAGATAGTAAAGCTTATTATTCTCCTCACTTACGAGCGGCAGCATGAAAATTTCCATCCAGGCATTATAAAACTCAGCGTCAACATACGAATGTATCATCTTATTTTCCTTGACACATCTGTAGCTCATCGCCTCATAATTCAGATCAACCGGTACATAATTATAATACGGCTTTCCCGGAACGAAATCTTCTCTTTTGACATTAACAGATTTTAAATAGAGATCATTAGCCGCTTCAAGACATATTTCCCCTAAAGAGCCATCTTCTTTCAATTCAACAGATAGCACGCTGGCCAGTTTATTCTGTTTTTGACAAACATCATTGTAATCCAAAAGCGCCACCTCCTGCAAAATTCGTCTAAAAACACATAATAATTATAACTCATATTATTGACAAAAATCAAAGACAAAATTATCAATAAAAAAGCTGTACAGCAATCTCCTGAGAGATTAACTGTACAGCCTTATATTATTTATATGATCACATATATAATCCGATTAACAGACTATTATGCATTCTTCTCAGCGATAGCTGCCTGAGCTGCTGCAAGTCTTGCAACAGGTACACGGAATGGTGAACATGATACATAATCAAGACCAATCTTATGGCAGAACTCTACTGATGAAGGATCTCCACCGTGCTCACCGCAGATACCGCAGTGAAGTGAAGGATTAACCGGCTTACCAAGCTTGATAGCCATATCCATAAGCTTACCAACACCATTTTGGTCAAGCTTAGCAAACGGATCGTTCTCGAAGATCTTTGTATCATAATAAGCATTGAGGAACTTACCTGCATCATCTCTTGAGAAACCGAATGTCATCTGTGTAAGGTCGTTTGTACCGAAGCAGAAGAAGTCAGCTTCCTTAGCGATCTCATCAGCTGTAAGTGCAGCACGTGGGATCTCGATCATTGTACCAACTTCATACTCAAGCTTAGCGCCTGCTGCAGCGATCTCAGCATCAGCTGTCTCAACTACAACCTTCTTTACGAACTTAAGCTCCTTAACCTCACATGTAAGTGGGATCATGATCTCAGGCTTAACATTCCAATCAGGATGAGCTGCCTGAACTTCAAGAGCTGCTCTGATAACAGCCTTTGTCTGCATCTTAGCAATTTCAGGATATGTAACTGCAAGACGGCATCCTCTGTGACCCATCATAGGGTTGAACTCCTTAAGAGACTCAACGATAGCCTTAACCTCGTCAAGTGACTTTCCAAGATCGTTAGCGAGCTTGATCTGCTCTGCTTCCTCATGAGGTACGAACTCATGAAGTGGTGGATCCAGGAATCTGATTGTAACAGGGCATCCCTCAAGAGCCTCATAGAGAGCCTTGAAGTCACTCTGCTGATATGGAAGGATCTTATCAAGAGCCTTCTCACGAGCTTCTACTGTATCTGCACAGATCATCTCTCTGAATGCTGCAATTCTGTCTTCCTCGAAGAACATATGCTCTGTACGGCAAAGTCCGATACCTTCAGCGCCGAGCTCACGAGCCTTCTTAGCGTCTGCAGGAGTATCTGCATTTGTACGAACCTTAAGCTTTCTGAACTCATCAGCCCAAGCCATGATACGTCCGAACTCACCGGCGATCTGAGCATCAACTGTTGGGATAAGTCCCTGATAGATGTTACCTGTTGTACCATCGATAGAGATCTCTGATCCTTCAACGAACTCAACACCTGCAAGTGTGAACTTCTTGTTCTCCTCGTCCATGTTGATGTCACCACAACCTGATACACAGCATGTACCCATACCACGTGCAACTACGGCTGCGTGTGATGTCATACCACCACGAACAGTAAGGATACCCTGAGCACTCTTCATACCTGTGATATCTTCAGGTGATGTCTCAAGTCTTACAAGAACAACCTTCTCACCTCTAGCTGCCCATTCAACTGCATCGTCAGCTGTAAATACAACCTTACCACAAGCAGCACCAGGAGAAGCTCCAAGTCCCTTTCCAAGTGGTGTAGCTGCCTTAAGAGCTGCTGCATCGAACTGTGGGTGAAGAAGTGTATCAAGGTTACGAGGATCGATCATAGCAACTGCCTCTTCAGGAGTCTTGTGTCCCTCATCAACAAGGTCACAAGCGATCTTAAGAGCTGCAGGAGCTGTTCTCTTACCATTTCTACACTGAAGCATGTAAAGCTTTCTGTTTTCTACTGTAAACTCCATATCCTGCATATCATGGTAGTGATTCTCAAGAGTCTCACAAACCTTGATAAACTCAGCATATGCTTCTGGGAATTCCTGCTCCATCTGAGCGATCGGCATAGGTGTACGAACACCGGCAACAACGTCCTCGCCCTGTGCGTTCTTAAGGAACTCACCCATGAGCTTGTTCTCACCTGTTGCAGGATCTCTTGTAAATGCAACACCTGTACCTGACTCGTTATTAAGGTTACCGAATACCATAGGCATTACGTTTACAGCTGTTCCCCATGAATAAGGGATATCATTATCACGACGATATACATTTGCACGAGGATTATCCCATGAACGGAATACAGCCTCGATAGCAAGCTTAAGCTGCTCAACAGGATCTGAAGGGAAATCAGTACCGAGCTGATTCTTGTACTCAGCCTTGAACTGCTCAGCAAGAGTCTTAAGGTCTGCTGCTGTAAGATCAACATCATACTTAACACCCTTCTCTTCCTTCATCTTGTCGATAAGCTGCTCGAAATACTTCTTACCAACTTCCATAACTACATCAGAGAACATCTGAATGAATCTTCTGTATGAATCGTAAACGAATCTTTCAAAAGCGGGATCTGGATTTCCTGCGATCATTGCAGCAACAACCTCATCATTAAGACCAAGGTTGAGGATTGTATCCATCATACCAGGCATAGATGCTCTAGCACCTGAACGAACAGATACAAGAAGAGGATTCTTGAGATCGCCAAACTTCTTGCCGTTCTCCTTCTCCATCCAAGCTACACCTTCCATAGCCTGAGCCATAATCTCATCATTGATCTTACGACCATCCTCATAGTACTGAGTACAAGCCTCTGTTGTGATTGTAAAGCCCTGTGGAACCGGAAGACCGATTTCTGTCATCTCAGCAAGGTTTGCACCCTTACCACCAAGCAAGTTACGCATAGACATATTACCTTCTTTGAAGGTGTATACCCACTTGTTTGCCATTTTGTTACTTACCTCCTAATATATATTGTATTTTACGACATACACCGGATACCCATTCCGGCAGTCGCGACTAACGAATATTATAACATACCTAGTCAAGTGATAAAACTAGAAATTAAACTTTTCTGCGAAATACTTTTCGAGATCTTCTATCTTAACTCTCTCCTGTTCCATTGAATCTCTGTCACGAACCGTTACAGCACCATCTTCTTCTGAATCGAAGTCATATGTTATGCAGTAAGGAGTTCCTATCTCATCCTGACGGCGATATCTTTTTCCTATAGCACCTCTGTCATCAAATTCACAGTTATATGTTTTTGAAAGCTGTTCAAATACCTTGAGTGCTCCATCGTTAAGCTTCTTTGAAAGAGGGAATACTCCGACCTTTACAGGAGCGATTGCCGGATGAAAATGAAGAACTGTTCTTACATCATTCTTCTCCGCATCAAGAACTTCCTCATCATAAGCCTCACAGAGGAATGCAAGTGTTACTCTGTCTGCACCGAGTGAAGGCTCAACAACATAAGGAATATACTTCTCATGTGTCTCATCATCGAAATACTCCATAGGTTCACCCGAAGTATTCTGATGCTGAGTAAGATCATAATCTGTTCTTGAAGCGATTCCCCAAAGTTCACCCCAGTCAGTGAACGGAAATGCATACTCAATATCTGTTGTATGATCAGAATAGAATGAAAGCTCTTCAGGATCATGATCTCTGAGTCTTAAATTCTCTTCTTTGATACCAAGATTCTTAAGCCACTCATAGCAGAAGCTTCTCCAGTAATTGAACCACTCTGTCTGAGTACCAGGCTTGCAGAAGAACTCAAGCTCCATCTGCTCAAACTCTCTTGTTCTGAAAGTAAAGTTACCGGGAGTGATCTCATTTCTGAAGGACTTTCCGATCTGTCCGATTCCGAAAGGAACCTTCTTACGTGATGTTCTCTGAACATTCTTGAAGTTTACGAAGATACCCTGTGCAGTCTCAGGTCTGAGATATACAGTATTCTTTGCATCCTCTGTTACTCCCTGGAATGTCTTGAACATAAGATTGAACTGTCTTATGGATGTAAAATTGTGCTTTCCGCATGAAGGACATGGGATGTTGTTATCTGCGATAAACTTCTCCATTTCCTCATTTGACCAGCCGTCAACAGAGCTTTCAAGCTTGATGTTATTTTCAAGAGCAAAATCTTCGATAACCTTATCTGCTCTGAATCTCTCATGACATTCCTTACAATCCATAAGAGGATCAGAAAAGCTTCCAAGATGTCCCGAAGCAACCCATACCTGAGGATTCATAAGAATAGCACAGTCAACACCTACATTGTACGGATTCTCCTGAATGAACTTCTTCCACCATGCTTTCTTGATGTTATTCTTGAGTTCAACACCAAGATTTCCATAATCCCAAGTATTTGCAAGTCCGCCGTATATCTCGGAACCCGGATATACAAAACCTCTGGACTTTGCAAGGGATATGATTTTTTCCATTGACTTTTCCATAATTTATTCCTTCCTTCATCTATAATTAATATGCATAACTAAACTCAAATACTATAACGGCTTTTCCTTCGCCGCTGCATTTGACATTGTTGTCACCCTTACCCTTTGAAACCTTTGAATTATAATACAGAACTTTTCCGTCTTCAAAGGTTACATCAACCTTATCATCAAGTATGAGCATCATATAGCTCCTGCTGATTTCAGATGATCTCTTAACTGACTTATCGGATGCATCGGTAAATGTAGCCTCAACTATCTCTGTCTCGGCATCACCTGAAGTTGCATCAGTAACAGATGCATCGAAAATACCATCTATCGGAACGGCTATATCACATTTCTCGGGATCAAAGCCTGACATTTCATAGTCTGATCCGTTAAAATAATTGTAGGAATTGATATCTGTATAATGGATTGCGGCCTTGATAACTCCTGAATCATCAAAGTAATCCGTCATTGCAATATTCTCTGAACCGAGTTTTGAATTGGCGTTCTTGATTTCAGACTCAACATAGCTCTTAAGCCCCGTAGTATCTACGTCCGAACCGTTGTAGTCCTGCATTGCGATTTCTGTGATGCTTCCGTCTGCTTTAAGGATGAGCGTTGAATCGTCATAGCCTTCAAAAATATCAGGTCTGACATATTCAGGTTTATCATCACCCTTTTTTCCGCATGACGTAAATGCAAGTAAAAGTGTTATAGAAACGATCAAATAAAAATACTTTTTCATACAAGCCCCAGCTTTATAATTCTTAAACCATTTTAGTACTTGCCTATTCTACATTAAAGAGCTGAGAATATCAAGGGATTTAAAATGTGTGTCACAATGTTTCTTTGTATAATCAGACGAAAGTATTGACAGTTCCGACTCAGCCTCCGGCGTAAGATCAAAACTGAATACCTCGGAAATTTCTCTGGATAAAATATATTGAACAGCATATTCCACAGTCGGGCTCATGATCCCGCCATGCTTTTTATAGATTTCCGTCTGAAATCCTATTCCTTCTATATCCAGAAGCTTACATTCGAATATGCTTTTTATAAGACTGAATCTGAGCCGCGCACGGATCAGTTCGCGAAATGACAGATACAGAAGATTCAGCTCATCTCTTGCTCCAAGCCCTTCTCGAGTAAAATATGATGTAACCTCACACATATAAGATGCATAACACATCATCTCAATATCGGCGGTAAGCTCGATAAAAGGCATTATGATAGATGCTTTCACAAGCGTATAGGAATTTCTTCCCTGCCTCAGTGTAAGATCAGCCATCACAAACTTCTGTGAGACCGCAGCAAATCTGCTACCGGGCTTACGGGCATTATTTACAAAAACCGTAATCTTGCCCAGCTCATCGGTAAGTATGATCAGCCGTTTATTATAATCATTCTGCGGAAATGTATCCAGAACGATACCCTTAACGTTTATCTCATCTGTAACCATATTCATTCAACTTCAGAAGATTGTTCTTCCAGTCACGTCTAACCTTGACCCATATCTTAAGATTAACCCTTGAGCCAAGCATTTCCTCTATTTCTTTACGGGCTGCACTTCCGATCTTCTTAAGTGTAGCACCACCCTTACCTATTATTATCCCCTTATGGCTTTCTCTCTCACAGATAATGGTTGCCTCTATATCAACCAGACTGCCATCAGGTCTTTCCTTCATACTGTCGACTATAACAGCTATTCCGTGAGGAACCTCTTTATCGAGAAACTTAAGACATTTCTCCCGGATAAACTCCGCCGTTATATCTCTTTCCGTTTCATCCGTAACAGCCTCGCTGTCATAATACATCGGACCTTCCGGAAGAATATCAAAGAGCAGATTCATCAGCTCATCTGTCCCATCACCTGTAACCGCAGATACAGCAACCGGATTTCTTCCGCACTCTGTATTAAACTCATCACATCCGGCCGGCTTAATACCCGCTTCGTCCAATGCAGTCTTATAAGCGTCAACAGCCTTAAGCATCTGCTCACTGTCCGCTGTATCTGACTTATTGATAACAAGGAGCACAGGAACCGATGCCTTAGCAAGGATTTCAATAATCTTTCTCTCGCCGCCTCCGATATAGGTTGTCGGTTCAACAAGCCACATAACAACATCGGCTGTCTTAAGCGTATCAACCGCAACATTATACATATATTCGCCGAGCTTGGAATCTGCTCTGGTAATTCCGGGCGTATCCAGGAAGACAATCTGTCCTCTGTCATCCGTAAAAACTGTTTTAATTTCTTTTCGCGTCGTCTGTGCCCTTGAACTGGTTATCGCTATCTTCATATCGATAAGTCTGTTCATCAGAGTTGATTTACCGACATTCGGTCTACCGAGTATTGCTGCAAATCCGGATTTCATATCTCATACACCCTTATTCTATAAAGAATCAATAGTTTTAAAAAGGTCCTTACACTCTTCGAGTTTATACTCATTTCCGATAGTACATACTGCTTCGCTTTCCGAAAGCAGCTTAATGAATTTTGCCAGTTCCCTTATAGCATATTTATCACATGTAAGAATCTGATCCCTGGCTTTCTGTACCATCTCATCCGTAAATCCATTCTCATACCCCATATAATTATGGGATCCTTCCATTGAAGGAGTCATCGGAGAATCTATCTTTGCTATAGTTCCGATGATATATTTAAGCATATCTCTGTCGCTGCAATCGAATTCTTCAACATACTTATATGCATTATGATAAATCTCGTAAGTATTCTGAAGATTCGGATCCCTATAGGAAGCGAAGTACATTTCTCCGTTTCTCTTAAAACCACACATAGCGCCGTAAGCTCCACCAAGCACTCTTACATTATTCCAGAGATAATCATAGGAAAGAATGATCTGAAGTACATTCAGTGCACCGGTAAATTCAAGTCCTGCAGCTTTAAAGTTTGCAGCAGATGCTACATACTGAACCTTTGAAGAAGCCTTGAATCCTTCGTTCTTCACTTCGGTTTCAACACGTTTAGCCTTTGATATATCTCCGATATTTTCAGAGCTCAGCTGATCGGTAAAAGGTTTTACAGCTTCAAAGACCTCTTCAGGCGAAAGCTTTCCGGTATAATTCATTGTCATTGCTTTTTTTCTGAATATCTTGCTGAATATTCTGTTAATATCCTCAACCAGTGCAGGATATTTCTCATCAAGTGCATCCAGAAGTTCGCACTCCCATCTGTAAGCGCCAAGGTCGCATGCATACTGATTCTGTGCAAGGTGCGGGAATATATATGAAAGTGCACGATTACTTCCTGTTAAATGTCCGGTCTCAACGAAGTATGTTTTTCCGTAAGATGTACTCTCGGCAAGATTCTCTCTGATCCTCTTCTTATCATCAAGATGTGAATGAAGAAGTATCTCACTCATGAGCGATACAGCTTCTCTCATCTTGGTATCAAGGACCTTGAAAGATGCCGAAAAGATAATTCTGTAATCATTAAGCTTAAATATATCTCTGATATTTACCGAGAAACTCATTCCTCCGGTATGCATATTTATCTCGCTCGAAAGTTCATTATAACTGAACCTGTCGGTATCAACTTCCTTGAGGAGCGAGCTTGCAAATCCAAGTACTCTGATATCATCAATATCAAGATCGGATATATCAAAATTGAAGGATAGATAACTTATGCCATTTGAAAACCTGTCAGTATCCACAAGCGTAAGTCCATCCTGCTTATATTCTTTATAAGAAAACTTACGAGCTTTTTTCTCTATATCTTCAAGCTGAAGCATCGGAATCTTCTCTATATCTTCAGCAGGAGAAGGCTCCGACTGATACTTCTTCAGATTGGCTGTATCTTCAACCAGCTTCTTTATATCATCTTCCGATAATGAAGCCTTGAGAACACTCATTTCTTTTGCAAGTTTTTCTTCGTTCGCTTTATTGATGCCCTTCTTCGGAAGTACTGTAACGAAAGACTTATGATTATTCTCAAGAATATCTTCCTTAATTATCTTCTCAAAATATCCGTCACTGAGTGCCTGTCTCAGGAAATCATATACCGGCTGCATATTGAAAAGGTCAAACGCCGCATTGTCATCATAGAGCCACGTTTCCATTCCAGTAAGTCCCGCAGAGAGTCCGCGCGGATATCTTCCTGAACCGGCTTCCCTGTTTGTGAACTCAAATCTGTTTACTGCAGCTTCAACTGCCTTTTTGTTAATTCCTTTTTCAACAATATTCTTAAGTGTATCTTCTATAATTGTTACAAATCTTTCCTGATCTTCCGGAGAAGCATTCTTTGCAACAATCGAGAATGCAGGCTGACAGAGAGTTGTATCAAAACTCGCATCAATATCATCACATATTTCTGCATCAAGAACCGCCTGACGGACAGGAGCTCCCGGCTCATTGAAAAGAACCTTGATGAGAACATCAACCGCGGTTGTCTTATATATATCTGCGGTTCTTCCGATTACGGTATTATATGACAGATAAGCAGCATCCTCCTCATCTTCATCTTCCGCAATATTATATTCACCTGTTACGAACACAGGCTTATCAAAAGGCTTCTGAAGAGCTATTTCAGACGGAACATACAGATAATCATAACCTGACAGATATTCCTCGTCTATATAATTCAGTTCCTTTTCAAAATCCACATCTCCGTAAAGATATATATAGCTGTTAGAAGGATGATAATAATTTCTGTGGAAATCCAGATATTCTTCTCTGGTAAGTGTCGGAATAACATCAGGATCTCCGCCGGAATCTTTACCATATATACTGTCCGGGAATAATGATTCATTTATATACATTTCGGCAACATTATCAGCTGAAGAATAAACACCCTTCATCTCATTATATACAACGCCGTTGATGATTATTTCATCATCCGGATCGTTCAGCTCATAATGCCAGCCTTCCTGTTTAAATATTTCTTCTTTTTTATATATATTGGGATTAAATACAGCATCAAGATAAACATCCATAAGATTATGATAATCCTTGGCATTTACGCTTGCTATCGGATAACAGGTTTTATCCGAATAGGTCATCGCATTAAGAAATGTATTAAGCGAGCCCTTGGCAAGTTCTATGAAAGGGTCCTTCGCAGGATACTTCTTTGAACCACAGAGAACCGTATGCTCGATGATGTGCTGAACACCCTTACTGCTCATATCGGGTGTTCTGAAAATGATGTTGAACACCTTATTGGTATCATCATTATCGATCAGTAAAACTCTGGCCTTTGTCTTAACATGGCTGAGAAGATATCCAGTTCCGTTGTATTCCGGAAGTTCTTTCTTCTCAACAAGAGTGTACGCACTAAGTGTATCAGGATTAAACATTAAATAATTTCCTTTCTATAGGTAAACGTCCCGCCATATTAAGACAGGAATGTAAAGCACTCCGGAAGAAGCTCTGACATGGTATGTATCTTATAATCATCTATTGATTTAGCGACTATAACAACTGTATCGCTGTCACTAAACTCAGCGATAACCTGTCTGCATGCTCCGCAAGGATAAGCATAATCGGTAATCTCTTCACCTCTGAAGCTTCCGACTATAGCAATTGCTCTTATATGTCTCTCTCCGGCCGCAACTGCACTGAATACAGCATTTCTCTCAGCACATATAGTAAGTCCGTATGACTGATTTTCTACATTGCAGCCCTTAAATACTCCATTATCGGTAAGAATTGCAGCCCCCACCGAATAACCTGAATATGGTACATACGCATTTCTTCTTACACGTATTGCCTCATCAATCAAATAATCATAATCTCTGCTATCCATACATTTACTCCCCACACTAATTCATTATCATATACTATATACTATATCTTTATTCGCCGGCTTCATCCGGTGCCGAAGGTGCAAGCTGGTATTCAAATACCATTCCATCAGCTATATATTCCTTATCATCATGCCATATTATCTCATTATTATTGAATTCAAAGGATCCTGTTCCGTCTTCATAATCAACTGTTTCGGATTCAAGCTCGGCATCTTCATTATATGTGCTTGTCTTCTTTACACAGTCTTTATACTCGAACTTCATATCATCATTCCACTTTATGGTCATATTCCATTCTGAACTGCTTGAATATCCGTCTCCCCAGATAACAACCACCTTAGCTGTATCATTTCCATCTGACTGAACATTGATATTAGCCAGATCACAATGATATACTCCGATAAAGTTCATAAAAGGATTCTGAGAATCAAATTCATCACCTGATGCCTCATCAGGTGCAATGTTTTCTTCAGTAGCAGCTTCTGTTGTTGTTTCTTCCGTTGTCTCTTCCTCTGTCTCAGCCTCAGCAGTTATTTCTTCTGTAGTAGGTGCTTCAGAAGCAGGTACATCAAACTTTTCAGCACACGCACCAAAAAGACCTGCCATAACAAGTCCAGTCACAAATATCATAATTTTCTTTTTCATAATTTTCCTCCAAATATTTACCACAGCATACCGGTTCCGGGCTAAGTAAAAGCCTTTTCGATTTCGTAAAATCGACACATACTCTATGGCAAATCTCCAACACGTTAAACATTATATTGAAATATACATATTATTTCAAGAAATACTATAAAGACGTACATTTTTATAATTCGATAGCTATATCATATGCCTTCGGATTAAGAGTCTTTATATAGTCCATATGCTCATTCATCAGCTCAATATTGTTGCTGTAATCGTTATAATAATATCTGATCAGATTCAGGAATGCCCATCCTGAATTCTCATCAGGACAGATTGTTGCCTTAACAAAATATTCTTTCGCAAGTGCGTGATCGATATAATCTCTGAATATGAATTTTCCTTCAGAGGTCTTTATCTCTCCTGTTCTATAGAAAAGCCCGAGACGATTGGCTGCATATGGTTCATATCTGTCTGCCGCAAGTTTCAGGAAGCAGACATAATCAATTACGGACATATCTATTTCTTCCTTCTTCTCACTGTATACCTCTTCCTTAGAACGACCTGTGCCATCATCCGAAAGCATGCCTATAATCCTTTCAGCTTCGCGTACTGCCAGGTTATTACATGAATATACATATCCGTCTTCTGCCGCCTTAAAGAAGAACTGATCTGCCAGCAGTCCGCACTCCTTCTGAGTATCTACAGTTACGGTAACAATTCCGATAGAATCAAAATCATGCTTACATACAGAGTTGATAACAGTATCCTTAAGTTTTTCAAAAAGGTCGCTGTCCTCTGATATCTCGAAAAGAATCCTTCCGATAAGATTAACCGCACCTGCTGCAGGAATATGATCAACTGTTGTAACCGCAAGCTTAAGTGCTATAGTGAAGCGTTCTTCGAGCGACATTTCTTCGATAATATCTATAGTCTCACAGTTCAAAAGAGACGACTCCCTCTTATAATTTATAAGATAATAGCCTATAGTCCAGAACGAAAGTGGATAAGAATTACCGCTGCACATCCATCCGAATTCATTTACGGTTATTCCGGCAGACTTAAGATACAGTTCAAATGCATCTCTGTAAAAATTTTTTCTGAGTACTTTCTTATAATAGATCAGGTCTGCATAAAGCTTGCATGCCACTGTATTCCCGCTGTCTGCAAGACACATGATCTCTCTTTCGGCACTTTCAGACGAAACGCCGTACTTTTCAAGTATCTGCTCACTATATTCCTTTAAATCATCTTTATACTTTCCGTTAGTTGTAAAATACATTATTTATCCTTCTTTCTAAGGAAAGCCGGCAATGGTTTTCCTATTTTTCTCCACTCAGCATATTCCGCAATAGAAGCAAAAAGCATAGCAACAAGAATCGGAGCAATTGCCTTGAGTGCACCGACAAACAGATTACCCTGTATTGCTAACCAGGAAGCCTGTGGAACGGTGAGTGCAAGAATTACTCCGATCACTATACCTATAAATATTCTGAATATTAAGTTTATATCATTATACTTCGCTACTATCTTATTTATAGCTTTCATCGTTGAACCTCCGGCTGCATTTATGCATACCAGTATTCGTTTAAAAACCCGAATAACCGCTAAACACATACAACATCTAGTATACAAAATGTAACCGGCAGATTCAATATCAAATCATTGAATTACTATTCTGAATGTCGGGGATTCTCCGACAGCATTATCTTCCGGAACAACATAGACAGTATAATGGTCTTCCCAGAAAAGAGGCTGATACCACACCGTTTTCTTTCCGTCTTCCGGAACGGGTGCATTTATAATATTGCTTCCCTTATCTCCGTCTATTCTGACTCTGTAATCTCCTTCAGCGCCCTCAAGCTGAATGACTATCATACAAGTTTTCTCTTCGTCTATATCAAAGCCGCCGACTTCATATTCGGATTGGTCTGCCTTGATCTCCATTGAAACTGTTGTATTCATATAATCACCGAAGAAGAACTTCTTTGTAAAGAATACTCCCGCTGCAAGGATTATAAATGAACAGATTCCGGCAATCTTGAATCTACTCTTCTTATGCTCTTCAGGTTTCAGAAGCATGCTGCCGATAACGAGGAATACGGGAGCGGCAAATCCCATAATGAGATATATTCCGAGATACTTGATCATACCGCCATTCGCAAAGATTGACTGGCCGCCCGCTGCACCGCTTTTAAATCCTGCAAATACAGAGAATGCATTATTTACAAAATGCATCAGCATCGTAAGAAGGATGTTGTTCTTCTTTACGAGTATATAAGACATAACTCCACCGAGTAATGCTGTTGAAAAGAATTTGATGATCGACACATGATTTATTCCGAAGAATACAGCCATTATCAGAACTATAACCCAATCCTTCTTAATAGATCTGAAGCATGAAAGGATTGCACCTCTATGGATTGCTTCCTCACATACGGCCGGAAGAAGGCCTACAATAATAAGTGCAGGAATGAGTGAAAGATTTCCAAACAGAAAATCGTTTAATCTATCAATATCCTTAAGTGAAGAAGGAATAAGTGTTCCGACAATGCCAAGGCTTATATATGAAAAAAGTATGCCTGCAAGATGAAGGAATCCTACTCCGAAAAGGTCTCTTGCTGTTACCTTCTTTACAGGGAACATTTCTTTAAGCTTAATGCCTGAAACCAGTGCAAATATTACGGCAATGGCAAGAAAAGAGATTTCTGTAATTATGACTCCTGCTATACCGAGTTTATTCTGTATATATCGCCCGAATGTCAGAAAAAATACCATAATGAAAGCGAATAAGGCGAAGCCCATCCATGGGCGGATTTTTTCCTGGTTTGATAATTTCTGCATGATGCGTCCTCCGTTTATAGATCAGATGAATTGTTATAATACGGTTATATAGAATCGGGATCGGATTTTCAAGGATAAGTGAGTAAGAGGGACAAAAGGAGGGATAAGAGGGACATATCGCCTTTGCTTCGCTCCGGCGATACGCGACGCTCGACAAAGTATATAACTCACGCTGCCGCAGGCAGCTTATGAAAACAAGAAAGCCACACCAGTGCAAGTAAACTTGCCGATGTGGCTTCTTTGTTTTCACATGCTACGCATGTGAGTTATATACTTTGTCTCGCTGTTAACGCGTTACATCATTCCCATGCCTGGGTTTCCTGCTGGCATAGCCGGTGTTTCTTCCTTAATATCAGCTACTACTGACTCTGTTGTAAGAAGTGTTGATGCGATTGATGTTGCGTTCTGAAGTGCTGTTCTTGTAACCTTAACAGGATCGATGATACCTGCTTCGATCATTGTTACGAACTCTTCATTGTAAGCATCGAAACCTACTGCATCCTTAGCTTCCTTAACCTTGTTAACGATTACTGCGCCTTCAAGACCTGCATTTGCTACGATGTGGAACAGAGGTGCCTCAAGTGCCTTACAGATAATCTGTGCACCTGTCTTCTGATCTCCCTCAAGTGTAGCAGCAAGCTTCTCAACCTTCTTGATAGCGTGAACATAAGCTGATCCGCCACCTGCGATGATTCCTTCCTCAACAGCTGCTCTTGTAGCATTAAGAGCATCTTCCATACGAAGCTTAGCTTCCTTCATCTCTGTCTCTGTAGCAGCACCAACTCTTATAACTGCAACACCACCTGCAAGCTTAGCAAGTCTCTCCTGAAGCTTCTCTCTGTCGAAGTCTGACTTTGTATCTGCGATCTGTGTCTTTATAAGAGCAACTCTATCCTTGATAGCTGCCTTCTTACCAAGACCATCAACGATTGTTGTATTCTCCTTTGTAACCTTAACGCTCTTAGCACGTCCGAGCTGATCGATTGTAGCATCCTTAAGCTCATAACCAAGATCTGAAGAAATTACAGTACCGCCTGTAAGAATAGCAATATCCTGAAGCATATCCTTACGTCTGTCACCATATCCAGGTGCCTTAACAGCAACTACGTTAAATGTACCTCTGAGCTTGTTAACGATGAGAGTTGTAAGAGCCTCACCCTCAACATCCTCAGCGATGATAAGAAGCTGTGCACCAGTCTTAACGATCTGCTCAAGAAGCGGAAGGATATCCTGAATGTTTGAAATCTTCTTATCTGTAATAAGGATATACGGATCTGAAAGTTCAGCAACCATCTTCTCCATATCTGTAGCCATGTATGCTGAAACATATCCTCTGTCGAACTGCATACCTTCAACAAGGTCAAGCTCTGTCTCCATTGTCTTTGACTCTTCGATTGTGATAACGCCGTCCTTTGATACCTTATCCATAGCATCAGCAACAAGCTGTCCAACCTCTTCGTCACCGGCTGAAATAGCAGCAACCTTAGCGATCTGATCCTTACCGGCAACCTTCTTTGACATAGCTGTAATAGCCTTAACTGCCTCATCTGTTGCCTTCTTCATTCCCTTACGAAGAACGATAGGATTAGCACCTGCAGCGAGGTTCTTCATTCCTTCGTTGATCATAGCCTGAGCAAGAACTGTAGCTGTTGTTGTTCCGTCACCGGCAACATCATTTGTCTTTGTTGCTACTTCCTTAACAACCTGAGCACCCATGTTCTCAAAAGCATCTTCAAGTGTGATCTCCTTAGCAATTGTAACACCGTCGTTTGTAATGAGCGGTGTACCGTAAGACTTATCAAGAACTACATTTCTTCCCTTAGGTCCGAGTGTTACTCTTACTGTATCTGCTAACTTGTTAACGCCTGCCTCAAGAGCTTTTCTGGCTTCTGCTCCGTACTTTATATCCTTTGCCATTTAAATTCGCCTCCTAAAATCTATATCAATTCTGTAATTAACAAATATAAAACCGTCTTTATGATCAATTACTCAACTACAGCTAAAATGTTCTCCTGACTTACGATTGTATACTTCTCTTCGCCAAGTGTAACATCTGTACCTGAATACTGTGAATAAATAACCTTCTGTCCTACTTTAACAGTCATCGGAACCTTCTTGCCATCCTCAACCTTACCCGGTCCTACTGCAACAACCTCTGAATACTGAGGTTTTTCCTGTGAATTACCTGTAAGAATGATTCCTGAAGCAGTTGTCTCTTCAACTTCTGCAGCCTTAAGCACTACTCTGTCACCAAGTGGTGAAATCTTTAATTTCTTCATTTTAATGCCTCCTATTAAAATCCTTCTTTAGCACTCATTGCACTTGAGTGCTAATACAGTTTATATTGTACTCATTTTTTCAAATAAATCAATACTTATTTTACCAAAATGTGAAGAAATAACCCGCAAGCGGCGATAAAATGATCATAATCACTGAAAATGTAAAGCTCGATATCGATACAAGTGTCGCCCTCTGCTCTGAAGGAAACATATCATTCAGCTTCGCATCGGTTCTTATCTGAATCGCATCATCTGATAAGGATGAAATAAAACCTCCTATAACCATCGGAATCACTGCTCCCGTATGCTCCAGCAGCACGCCTGTAAATACGCCGATTGTACATATAATAAAAAGATAAATATATTTAACCTTCTTAAAACGAAGTATAAGCTTTGATCCGATCACTCCTCCGAGTCCCATCGTAAGAAGCGCAACTCCTAAAAACCAGTTCGATATTCCTGCAGTCCTTAGTTTACTCTGCAGGAAAAAGAGAAGCAGAATATCAATCGCACCCACAAAGGAATTTAGGAACATCAGCTTTGTCGCCTTAGGATTCCTGATCAGAAACCTTATACTTTCAGCAAAATATGAAATCAGCTTTTTCACAGCAGTTCCGACCGATGCTTTATCATTCTTTTCGTTTCTTTGTCCATCTGTCTTTCCATTACTGTATCTTACTGTCTTCTCGTTACCTATTTCGACATCAACTCTGACGTATCTTTCATCATCTGCTCTGCCGCTTCTTTCGCTATCTCTATTGCCGCTCACTTCATCGATACTATCATTATCAGCAGACTCATCTATTCTTACTTCCACAAGTTTGAGTGTGAAGTAAAGAGTCAGGAGCCCCGTAGCGGCACTTATAAAATATGCCTTTCTGTAACCGAGCCATAGAGCAACTCCGGCACACAGTGTTGAAATTCCGCTTGCCACACGATATATTATCGACTGGTTTGATGAATATTTCTCATAATATGCTTCTTTTCCTTCAAGCTTCATAGAGTCATAAGCCAGAGCTTCTCCGGATCCCGAAGCAAAGTTATATGCCATAGCATGAAAAGGCATAGCCATACAGGCAACCGCAAAATTCCCGGATAATGCGGTAATGACATCACCTGTTATCGCCATAACATTTCCAAGCGCAAGCATTCTTTTTCTTCCGTATACATCCGCCAGCATCCCGGACGGAATTTCCATCAAAAGACTTGTTATATGAAATACAGTTTCGGCAAAACCGATCTGAACCAGCGAAAAGCCTCTCGATGCCATGATCACAACCCAGGCGCCTGTTATAGACAGGTTTCCGAGTATTCCTGTTGTATATAATAATCTTATCTGTTTTCTTAAATTGAACATAAAAAAAATCTCCCTTCAGTTTATAGATGTCATTTCAGGACATCTCCGATAAAACCTAAATAGGAGATAATGCGTAAATACCGGTTATAACTTGTAAACTAACCTAAAAATGGGCGCACTATCCCCCTTACGGGAGAATTGTGTAACCTTTAGTCAGTTGTACGTTGTTATTTGTCCAGTACATTTTTAATCTTCTTTCGTATTTTTCTTTTTGTATAGTAACACCCGGTGTCGCAGGTGTCAAGCCACTTGTGAAATTCATTAACTCAGATAATCCCAGCCTTTCGAAACACTGTCAGTTGTGATTTCTTCCTGATATAATCCTATAATTCTCATCTTTTTGATGCCGTGTCTCGCCAGAATATAGTTTCCGTCCTTAATAAAAAATCTGCTAAATCCGCTATACAGACGTTTCTTTCTGAACTGCATCATATCTCTGTCATAAAATGCGATCAGCAGCCATGTATTTCTATAGCCATCATGATACCTCACGGGCACACAGCGCATCTTGACTATTCCGACATTATCACCGAGTTTAAATATTTTATATATAGCTGTAGCAGCAAACGTCCCGATGAGAAGTAAATATATGACTATCATCGCCTTTATAATGCTTCCCATATCATCATGATATTTCATCAGGCTCAAGATGAATACGACTACAACAATAAAAGTACTGAATAATATATCGGTCTTTAAACCATGTATCAGACCGTTTCTATATTCTCTATATGATTTTTCATCAAGTGGTACAGCTGCTTCCGGCGCCGAAAGCCAGCTCTTCACTCCAACAGGCATATTCTCCACCAGCCGATAATCACGTCTGCTCTTCATGATCAGATATATGATATATCCGAAAACCGGAAGTAATACGATAAGCGAGCAGATTGAAACAATGATGATCATCTCTTTATCCATTTTATGCACCTATTTTTCTGTCTTTCCCATATATAAAGAGGTACTGCTGGGCAATTCCTGCAACATTACCGAACAATTTGCACATTTCTTTTTCTATAACGTCCTTTGGAGTATCCTTGTGGAAATACATTTCTTCGCAGACTCTCTTCATCCATACATCAACCGGAAAAGCATCCGTCCTTCCGAGTGAATAAAGCAGAACACAGTTTGCTACCTTTTCTCCCACTCCCTTCACGGACATAAGCTTTTTTCTCGCTTCGTCGGTCGGAAGATGTTTCAGCTCCTTTGCAGACAGTTCACCTGAAGCAACACGTCTTGCGGCATCCATGATATAAGGGGCTCTGAAGCCCGCCTTACATCCTCTGATGTCATCCTCCGTAACAGCAGCAAGCTGATCCGGACGAGGAAACAGCGCATCAAAATCAGAGTTGAAGAATCTGATTGTATCGGCGGCTCTCTTATCTCCGCAAAGAGTCGAGATATTTCTGACAACCTGCTTTATCTGCGGTATCTGCTTATTCTGAGAAATTATAAAGGATATCAGGCATTCGAAAAACTCCTGATTGAGTATCCTGATACCCGGATTTTCGGAAATGATCTTCTCAAGTCGGGGATCCGCATCTATGATCCTCTTCTTTATATTTCCGTAATCACTTTCCAGATCGAAGTAATTCTTCCATATATGCTCATATTCCCACTCATCGGTATCATAAAATGTAAGCTTTATACCATTTACGGAAGGCTCTTCCATAATATGGAGAAACCTTCCGCATGCTACGATATCATATTCATATTTGTCCGGAATCTCACCACTATCGGTCCTTGAAAAATGGAAGCACTGTCCACATTCAAGAATCTCCTTCAGATGAAAATCCTTCACATCATCAACTACGTAATCCTTTTTCAAATCGTATGCCTTTCTTAAGCGGGCTTATATGAACTCTTAAGTCCGACTATTCTGTTAAATACAGGCTCACCATCCTTTGAATCCTTGCTGTCTACACAGAAGTATCCGTTTCTGATGAACTGGAATGAATCGCCCGGCTTTGCGTCCTTCAGACAAGCCTCAAGCTTAGCATCCTTCAGAACAACCAGTGAGTTCGGATTAAGATTGAGCGTTCCGTCCTCGTTCAGCTTACCCTTTTCTTCATCGATTATATTTTCATATAATCTGACTTCAGCTGTCAGGCAGTCTGCAGCATTTACCCAGTGAATAGTACCCTTAACCTTACGTCCCTCAAAGCCGCTTCCGCTTCTTGTTTCAGGGTCATAGGTTGCGTGAATAAGCGTAACATTTCCGTCGGCATCCTTCTCGCATGAAGTACATTTTACAAAGTAAGCACCCTTAAGTCTTACTTCGTTACCAGGGAAAAGTCTGAAATACTTCTTCGGAGGCTCTTCCATGAAGTCATCAGCCTCAACATAGAGTTCTCTTGAAAATGTAACCTTTCTGGTTCCTGCATCTTCGCTATCCGGATTATTCTCAATATCAAACTCTTCAGTCTGTCCTTCCGGATAATTATCAATAACAAGCTTGATCGGGTTCAAAACGCCCATAAGACGCGGTACAACCGGCTTAAGGTCTTCTCTGATACAGTACTCAAGCATAGCATAATCGCATGAGCCCTGTGACTTTGAAACTCCGGCAAGCTCCATAAATGTCTTAAGTGATGACGGAGTAAAACCACGGCGTCTCAGAGCCGCAAGCGAAACAAGTCTCGGATCATCCCATCCGTCAACTATTCCGTCCTCAACGAGCTTCTTGATATATCTCTTACCTGTTACAACATTTGTAAGATAAAGCTTTGAAAACTCAATCTGCTTAGGCGGATGCGGATACTCAAGCTCTGTAACAACCCAGTCATAGAGTGGTCTGTGGTCTTCAAACTCAAGTGTACAGATAGAATGTGTAACTCCCTCGATTGCATCCTCGATCGGATGAGCGAAGTCATACATTGGATAAATGCACCACTTATCGCCTGTGTTATGATGTGTCATTCGAGCTATACGGTAAATAACCGGATCTCTCATATTGATATTCGGAGATGTCATATCAATCTTCGCGCGAAGAACCTTTGATCCGTCAGCGAATTCACCGTTCTTCATAGCTTCGAAAAGGGCGAGATTCTCCTCAATCGTTCTATCGCGATAAGGTGAATTCTTTCCCGGCTCTGTAAGTGTTCCTCTATACTCTCTTATCTCCTCTGCAGAAAGTTCATCTACATAGGCCTTGCCCTTCTTGATAAGCTTAACAGCAGCTTCATACATCTGATCAAAATAGTTTGATGCAAAAAGCACCTCTCCTCTGAAATCAGCGCCGAGCCACTTTACATCCTCAATGATCGAATCAACAAATTCCTCTTTCTCCTTTGTCGGATTAGTATCATCGAATCTGAGATTGAACTGTCCACCGTATTCTACGGCAAGTCCGTAATTGAGAAGTATAGACTTAGCATGTCCTATATGCAGATATCCATTTGGTTCGGGTGGGAATCTGGTCACAATCTTTGTATACTTGCCCTCTTCAAGATCCTTATCGATTATCTGTTCTATAAAATTTTTGGATTTAACTTCTTCTGATCCGCTTACTTCTTCGGATTCCTTGATAATCTCATCAGCCATTCTGATCATTCCTCCTCATCATCCTGTCCCGGAAGTACAACCTTCTTCGCAGGCTTTTCAAAGGCCTCGGTATAAACCGCTTCAGCCTTCTTCGTATCATTCGCAGCTTCAATCGCCGCCTCAGCTTTATTCTCTATCTCTGCCGCAGCAGAAGCTTCGGTTTTAATCTCATCCTCTGCCTCAACCGCTGCCTGAACTTCAGTCTTATTGATCACTTCAGCATTAAAGCCCGAAATATCATCAGCATCACCGGCTACAACATCAAATGCAGAGTCAATACCAAACGGTCTTTCCTTCTTAGCACTTTCAATCTTATCCTCACGCTCTTCCTTCGCAAGCGGTACATTTACATTACTGTTAAAATCACTTGCTGTTTCAAGCATGATCTCACCGGTATCTTCATTAACACCATAAGACTTATTCTTGCTGAACTTTTCCTTATCCTCTTCAGCAGCAGCCTTCTCCGCATCCGAAGCCTTCTCCGAATCCTGTTTCTTTGCCTCTGCATCAATGATCGGATTATCGTTCTCATCATCCGTCATATCTTCCGGATCGATCTTATTCATAAGACTGCTGTTTCTGACAACGAGAACTATTACAGCAATACACATTATAACGAATAATACAGTCATTGCAATAAGAAGTTTTTTAAGAGCACTTCTGGAAAGTCCATTCTCTTCCTTCTCATTTCTTACTATAGGTGCCACAGCAGGAGCCTCTGTCGCAGTTGCATTTGTGGCCGGTTCAACCTTTACGGCATCTGTTTTTGAAGCTATCAGACTTTCAACAGCCGCAAAGCGCATAAAACTCCTGTCTTTTGAATCATATAAATAGTATCCGGCTTCACCGTTCAGATTCATTGCATATATAAGAAATACTCCGCTGCCTGTACCATCAGAATAAGCCTTATATGCAGTAGTACCTATCTTAAGTTCGGCAGGCTTGAAGCCATTCGGAACATCAAAACTTTCAGGTTTATTCAGGATAACATATCTGCCTTTTTCTGCAGGCACCTCCTGATATGGTGCAAGCATGGTATTATCCTTATCATAAATATACCAGAATATTTCGTCCTTTTCGTTTTTCAGGCATATAATAGAGAGTCTCTTATTCGGTGCCTGAAATCCCGGAACCTTCTTGTTGTTTATAGTCAGAACAGTTTCCGTAAAGCCTTCAGGCGGTTCAGGAAGCTCATCCATAACAACCATGAAGTCATGTCCATCTATCTTAAGCTTGATCTCTTCAAGCTCATCGCCGCACATAACCGTAAGATAATATTCTTTAACAGCACCGTTTTCAGCTGTAACGGTAATTGTTACGTAATTTGCTCCCTTTTCAAGCGAATTTGCTCCGCTCACACTTGTCGTAGCCTTATCACTGTTTGTTATAGCGCTTATTGCTATACTCTTATCCTCTTCCGTAAGCTGTACTGTATAACTTGTGGTTTCAGGACTGAAAGCAGGAGAAAGCTCTCCCGGAGAAATTGAAAGTGATGAAAGATCACAGTCTTCCGATCTTTTATCCTCTTCTGTTGTTGAATCCTTGTCTTTCTCTTTATCCTTATCCTTTTCTTCTGTAGTCTGATTCTCAGTAGTTTCAACCGTTACAGAAACACCTGCATGACCGACACTGAGAACATCATAATTTATATCATAGAATTCTTCACCACCGGTAGAAATGTATGCAGTACCGTTTGCAATAGCTGTAAAGGAAACAGTTACGGAACCCGGTCCCGCACCCGATGCGGTAAGTGTTCCGCCGCCTCCGCCTACAGTTCCCGTTGCACCCGCAAATTCAAGAACATCAGCAGAATAAGAAATATACATCGTATAAGCGGAAAGTGTAGAACCGCTTACGGATATTGTCACATCAACCGATTGTCCTATTCTTATACTTGACGACGATATAGATATTGAAACGTCAACCGAATCGGCATGAACTATAAGTCCACCGTCAGCTGCGAAAGCTCCGATCAGAATAAGCAAAGAAAGGATTATACCGCTAAATGATCTGATAAACCTTTTCATAATAATTCTCCTCAAATACATTTCATATAATTCATTAGTTTAATGTTTCAATTCCGACTATGTGTCTCTGTACCTTAACGATATCCAAAGCACTTACCTTTCCGTCACCGTTGACATCAGCTGCCGAATTGAGAGAATCGGTAGCTTCATCCATGCCGACTATAAGTCTCTGAATCTTAACAATATCCAGAGCACTTATCTTACCGTCGCCATTAACATCTCCTTTTCCTGAAGACGATGCCGGACTGGAGGCCGTTCCTCTAACTACCGTAATATTATAGTCTCTTACACTTCCTGTATCTGAAGTAACCGAAATAACCAGCCTGTTTGTTCCGGCATTCAGATCTATATTTCCCGTTCCGCTTACATTTGAAGATCCTGCAGCCGCAGCAGCAGAAACATATATGCTCGTAACATCCTCTCCGACGATAAGCGAATAATCCATAACATCACTCTTAAATGTTGGGGTCAATGAATAATCATCAATAGAAAGATATGCCAGATAATCATTAGGAGTTCCGCTTTCCGAAGGCTTAGTAACAGGATAATCAGGCATGTTTTCATAAACAGGAATCTTAAATACTATCGAAGAATCAAGAAGTCCGTTTGCTGCATAAGCCCTGTACTGCGAATATCCTTCATTTGCAGGTGCCTGAACATTTGACATATACTGATGATAAAAGAGACAGGATGTATTCGTTACATTGAACTTCTGAGTATACAGTGTATCCTGTCCACATGCTATATAAGACTGTGCAAGGAAATCAGCACCACCGACAATTGATTTGGATGGACTGTCCCACGGTCTTCCGTAACTTCCGTCAGAAGCTGCCCAGCTGAGTCCGTTATATACGGCAGACCCTTCCGGTGAATCAAACGCACCTATATTAAAATAATTATATATTCCCGGAAATGAGTAGCTGTCTCCCGATGCGGCAACGCCCATTTCATTTCCCATTTCCTGCTTCATTCTTGATGCAAGGTGATAAGGACTGGCTCCACTCTCTGCGGCAGCATCCATAATGATATCAGAATATGTCTGCCACTCACCCGGCGGATACTCATCATACATAAAAGAACCACTGAGTATCGCTTCAACTCCCGATCGTGTCTGCATACCCTCTTGATACGAAAGAGATTCAAAACAGAATATATATCCCTCATACAGATAATTTCTCGGATCGAGATAATATCTTACAACATCGTTGGATGCGGCAAACCATGTAGAACCGTCATACGGATACCATGTATTGGTATCATAATCATAACCAACCTCTGTGGATCTCCAGTTATAATTCGGTTCATATGATGAACAATAGACAAGATTTTTAACCTGTCCGGATTTGTTTCTCTCATTCTCAACCAGATCTGCCCAGTCTATACCAGTCTGAACGGAATAAAATGTCCATGACGGATGATCTTCATGAAGTTCACGAAGAAACACCCTATAACTCTCCGGAAATCCCTGCTCGGACAGAAAACTTTCAAAGTCCGAACTCGGGGCCATATCAGCCTGATCCGAATCCGAATCTGATGCCACATCCGAAGAATCCTCCGGAGCCGAGTCTTCAGTGTCATACCAATCGTCCTCCTCATCAGCATGAACTAACGGTGTATAGAGGAAAAATGATATAAAAACAAGACAAACGGAGATTATAACAGATATAGCTTTGAACTTTATATTTTTTTCAATTCTCGCCATATAACAGCTCCCGCAAAAAAAGAAAATCTTGTAGTAAAATGCATAGTTATAAGCATTATAGCACAAAATGTATTATAAAACAATTTATAATGCCCTTTAACAGATCAAAAGCCTTCCCCGTCAGAGGTCTCCCATAGCCCTCATACAAAAAGCTGTCCGCCGATATGCGAACAAAAAAAGAGGCCCGCTAAAATGCGAACCTCTATAATCGACATAATTATTTAATTATTGATCATCAGCCACGTTCTTCAATATAAGCATCAAACTGATCCATAACTTTCTTCTCAGCTTCCTCAACACCGTTAGAAGTAAGAACGATATCAGAAAGAAGTCTCTTCATAACTTTAAGATCATCTGCTCTTACATGATCAAGATAGCCCTTTACCTCTTCCCATGTAATATTATGATTTGTTGTAATCTTTTTAATTTCTTCATGAGCTTCATCCGAAATTCTGGCCTTTGTATTAACTGCACCGATTCCTATCTCTAACTCAAAAAATTCATCAAGAGTAATCTTTCCGTCACATGCAGCAGTGTATATTGAAAGCGCTGCAGTTGCGATAGCAAGCTTATCAAGATTAATCTTCTTTGTTTTCTCAGGTTCCGGTGCCGGTGCCTGCTCCTGAACCGTCTCCTGAACTTTCTTTTCAACCTTGTCGTCAGCTGTCAGACGTTCCATCATATCACTGAAAATTCCCATAGAATAAACCTCCCGAAAAAAATATTTATCACTTTGATAAATGCGAATCACACTATTCCATGATAACACTCATACAGATACAGTGCAAACGAAGTTACTGTGAAATATTTAGGCTCATATCTGTTTATGCCATTCACATATAATCATTTTGATAATATGATATTATCATACCCGAAATCACCTGTCAATATATTTTCTAAAATGTTTACCACCCATCCAAAACTTTTTATAAAATAACAAAAAAAAGCCGAAGCAGTACATGGTTTACATGTATTACTTCGACTTTTTCAGCTAAGCTGCTAACGGGAATCGAACCCGTGACCTCAACATTACCGATGTTGCGCTCTACCGTCTGAGCTATAACAGCATTTAACAGCTTTCTTATAATAAAATATAAATGCTTATTTGTCAATTACTACCTTTGAGTTTGTTGCGTATCCTTGTAAGTGCGTTATTTACGGACTTCTCGTCCTTTCCGATTGCAGCCGCAATCTCCGATCTGGACTTTCCGGATATATAAAGCTTGGCAACAGTTCCTTCGACATCACTCAGGCGCTTGTCAAGTTCGGCATACATTTCCCTGAATCTTTCACCCTCGATAACCTCTTCCTCAGGCCCCGGTGATTCATCTATCAGCTGCTCATATATAGGAACCTCATCCTCTTCATCCTCACCGGAATAAATGGAAATATAGGTATTAAGCGGAATATGCTTTTCCCTGTTGCTTGTCTTAATAAATGTATTCACTCTGTTTCTGATACATGTTGTTGCAAATGTACTGAACTTAGCCTTCGAAGCAACATCATAGCTTCTGATTGCAGAAAAAAGTCCTATCATCCCCTCCTGCATCAGGTCCTCGACCTCCGCTCCGACAATATAAAGAAATCTGATCTCATATCTGACTATATAGCTGTACTTCTTGATCAGATATTCCTCAGCATCGAAATCTCCGCTCTTGGACATTTTAACAAGCTCTGTATCCGAATAAGTACTATAATCCTTATCTGACATTTAGCACATCCTTTGTCTGACTATCTCGAACGCGATAACTCCCGCAGCAACCGATGCATTAAGTGAATCAATATCACCCTTCATCGGGATACTGATAACATAATCACATTTATCTTTTACAAGCCTGGAGACACCACTGCCTTCATTACCGATGACCAGACCTATCGGACCTTTGAGATTCGCCCTATACATGACTTCTCCGTCCATATCCGCACAAGCAAACCAGAGGCCTCTATCCTTAAGCTCTTCTATAGTTTTGGAAATATTGGTAACTTTAACGACCGGAGTATAATTTAAAGCCCCGGCTGATGCCTTTGCTACTACCGCAGTAAGTCCGGCAGCTCTGTGCTTCGGAATTATAACTCCATGAGCCCCCGCAAGATTAGCGGTTCTTATGATCGCTCCCAGATTATGTGGATCTTCAATCTCATCAAGAATAAACACAAAAGGATCTTCGCCTTTTTCTTCAGCTTTTCTGAAAATGTCATCTAACTCGTAATACTGATATGCCGCACATCTTGCAATAACCCCCTGATGTTTTCCGGTTACCGACATCTGATCGAGCTTCTGCTTTTTAACATAATTAATTAGAGCACCCGATGACTTAAGTTTTGAAACAAGGCTGTTTATTGAATTATCCTGGAGTCCCTCCTGAATATAAAGCTTATCTACAGTCTTTCCCGAACGGACTGCCTCAATTACGGCATTACGTCCTTCAATAAGATCAGATTCATCATCTGTTTCTTCAACATCAGCGCCGGCATCTTCCTCCGATACATTTTTAGGAAATCTGTCATTTCTTTTAAAGCCGTCTCTTCCGTTATTATTCTTATAATTCTTTTTATTATTCTTATGATCGTAAGTCACATCAATTCTCCCGCATCATCAAGCATCTGATCAATGATCACATCCAGTCTGTCCTTCATTCCGCACAGATAGAGATATCCTATCACTGCCTCAAATCCGGTAGCCTTCTTGTACTCGGCCATTGAAGCATTTTTCGCCTTTGTATGAACAGAAGCATTTCTGCCCCTGTTATATATTTCCAACTCCTCTTCGGTGAAAAGGTCCTGATGTTCATCCATAAATGCTGCCTGATTACGGGCACACACTATTCCGGACACTATCTTGTGAAACTTTTCAACCTGCATATTATGATGGCCGACTATATATTCTTTGATCATCAGATCAAATACACTGTCCCCCATATATGCCAGCGTCAGAGGCGAATACATGGAATATTTCTTTCGAACATCTAAGCCTTCTTCCACTTCACGCCCTCTCTGGTATCTTCGATAACAATACCCATATCAAGAAGCTTTGCTCTTATAGCATCTGCTGTAGCAAAATCCTTTGCCTTCTTTGCAGCTGTTCTTTCGGCAATGAGCTTTTCAATCTCAGCAACATCATCAGATGCCATATCATCTTTCTTACGCTCTATATGAACACCGAGAACAGTATCGCAAAGCTCAAAAAGAGTATCATATAAAGCTTTTGCAAATGCAGATGATGATTCCGTATCAGTACTTGCATTTGAAAAACGGATAAGTTCAAAGATTACGGATATCGCATCTGCCGTATTGAGATCGTCATCCATAGCATCATCAAATCTCTGAACATACTTAGGAAGCTCTGTATCTAATAATTCCTTTTCTTTATCAGATAAAGGAAGTCCATTTTCCTTAGCAATTATGTCTGTCAGTTTTTCAGCACCGTTTACTATTCTCTCAAGTCCCTTTGCTGCATCCTCTACAAGTTCCTTCGAGAAATTTAGAGGAGTTCTATACTGAGCTGAAAGCATGAAGAATCTGAACACCTGAGGATCACACTGCTGACAGATATCTCTTACAGTAAAGAAATTGCCGAGAGATTTTGACATCTTATCTCCGTTGATCTTGAGGAATCCGTTGTGCATCCAGTAATGTGCAAATTCTGTTCCGTTGGCAGCTTCACTCTGTGCTATCTCATTCTCATGGTGAGGGAATATCAGATCCTCTCCGCCTGCATGGATATCGATTGTACCGCCTATATATTTCTTTGACATGCATGAGCATTCGAGATGCCATCCCGGACGTCCCTCACTCCATGGTGATTCCCAGAAAGGCTCTCCTTCCTTCTTTGGTTTCCAGAGAACGAAATCCAGCGGATCTTCCTTTTCATCTTCACCACTGACCTTAAGCGCATGTGCCTCTGCTCTGTGGCCTGATTCGAGATCATCTATATTCTTATGTGAGAGCTTTCCATAGTCCTTGAAGGAACGTGTTCTGAAATAAACCGTACCGTTCTTCTCGTAAGCATGTCCCTTATCTATAAGGATTTTAACAAGCTCGATCATATCGGGAATTTCTTTTGTAGCCTGCGGATGTACAGTTGCAGGTCTGACATTCAATGTCTCCATATCCTTTTTACATTCTGCAATAAATCTTTCGGATATCTCAGAGGCATCAACTCCCTCTTTAATAGCTCTGTTAATTATCTTATCATCTACATCTGTAAAGTTTGAGACGAAGTTAACCTCATAACCTTTATGCTCCAGATATCTTCTGAGCGTATCGAAAACTATCTGAGGGCGTGCATTTCCAATATGAATAAAATCATAAACTGTAGGGCCGCAGACATAGATGCCGACTTTACCGGGTGTTATCGGAACAAACTCCTCTTTTCTTCTTGTAAGAGTATTAAAAATCTTCATTGCTTATTGCCTTTCAAAATATAAATTATTCAGTAGGTTATAGATACGTATAACCTACTGAACAGCTTCCATAGCAGTTTATCACATTGTTAAATGTAATTCCACATAATATTATTTTGTAAGCTTAACAAGTAACTCATTGCTTCTCTTTACAAATCGTGTGAGTTCCTCAGCCGTAAGCGGTCTGTTGGCAAGAACAGCAAGATCGTAAAGCTGGCAGCATACATCCGGAGTCAGCTCATCATCCGGCTTTTCCATAACAAACTTAACCAGGCTGTTGTTTACATTAAGAACAAGCGTCTCGGCATCAGCACCGAAATCGCCGAAGTTCATTCCACCCATGCTGTAAATTTTCATCATATCAGCCATACGTCTCTGATCCTCAGACTGAAGGATCATGGATGAAACAGACTCATCCTTAAGCGAACGCGCTTCAAGTGTAAGCTTTTCTTTGCCAAGCGCTTTCTTGAAAATATCAGTCAGCTTTTCCTTATAATTCTTTGCATCTTCTTCCGAAAGCTCTTCACCCTTCAGGCTGTCGCTGATATCCGAATCGATCCTGAGGAACTTAACTCCCTCATTCTTTGCTTCCATACTTGTAATATACGGATTATCGATATTATGAGTAAGGAAAACAGCATCCATTCCTTCCTTCTTAAACATATCTATGTACTGAGCCTGTGTCTGCTCATCACTTACATAGAATACCTTGTTCTCGTGCTTTTCCTTGGCTGCATCAAGATAATCCTGAAGAGAAATATATTTGCCCTCAAGATTACGGAATATCATGGATTTTTCCATTTTCTCATTAAACTTATCGTCCTTAAGACATCCGAACTTAATGAACGGAGAGATATCTTCCCAGAGACTCTCATATCTTTCTCTGTCTGTCTTAAACATTCCGGTAAGCTTATCAGCAACCTTCTTGGTTATATAGTCGGATATCTTCTTTACAAAACCATCATTCTGAAGAGCGCTTCTCGAAACATTGAGCGGCAGATCCGGACAATCGATTATTCCTTTAAGAACAAGAAGGAACTCAGGAATGACTTCCTTGATATTATCAGCAACGAAAACCTGATTATTATAAAGCTTAACCTTTCCCTCAAGCTGATCCATATTCGGATTAATTCTCGGGAAGTAAAGAATTCCCTTAAGATTGAAAGGATAATCCATATTCAGATGTATCCAGAACATCGGTTCCTTGAAATCATAGAAAACTCTCTGATAGAAATCCTTGTACTCTTCATCTGTGCAATCTCCCGGAGTCCTCATCCAGAGCGGATTAATATCATTGAGAGGCTTCGGTGCTTTATCATCTTCAGTCTCTGCATCCTGATCTGCTTCAGCTGCATCATCTGTCTTTTCTTCTTCAGCTTCAGGAGCATCACCGATCAGATCATCCTCCTCAGCCTTTCTGGATTTCTTCTTTGTATCTACCTCAATTTCCTTTTCCTGCTTCTTTGCCTCATCTTCATTTACGTAATAGATTTCAACCGGCATGAACGAGCAGTACTTGTTGATTATTTCCTTAACTCTGAATTCGTTTGCGAACTCGAGACTATCCTCGGAAAGATAAAGGGTAATCCTTGTTCCTCTCTCATTATAATTTCCTTCACCCATTTCATATGTGGTACCGCCATCGCTCTCCCAGTATACAGGCTCAGCACCTTCTTTATATGAAAGTGTTTCAATAGTAACCTTATCGGCTACCATGAATGCAGAATAAAAGCCAAGACCGAAATGACCGATTATCTGATCATTTGCATCCTTATCCTTATATTTTTCAAGGAAATCAGCCGCACCCGAAAATGCAATCTGATTAATATACTTATCAACCTCTTCCTTTGTCATACCAATACCGTTATCTATGAAGGTAATGGTTTTCTCAGTCGGACTGGTCAGAACCTTGATACTGAACTTATTTCCGTCAGGAAGCTCTGCTTCACCCATAGAAGAAAGTCTCTTAAGCTTTGTAACGGCATCAACACCGTTTGATATAAGCTCTCTGATAAAAATGTCATGATCCGAGTAAAGCCACTTCTTGATTATGGGAAATATGTTCTCGCTGTTAATTGTTAAATTACCCTTTTCTGTTGACATCATTAGATACCTCTTTTCGTTATTAAATAATAAAAAATTTTAACCCCGAATGATCAAAAAGTCAACGAAAAATTAGCACTCACCTTTTATGAGTGCTAATCAATTTTAGTCCTGCAACAAGAAAAACCCCAGATATAACTCTGAGGTTTTTCTCGAAAAGGACGGTTTTTATTTGTTAATTAATTGTTACATACATTGTAACATTTAATCTGTGAAAAAACAACAAAAATATTCTGCAAAAATCAACAAAAATCAACAAATTTTTTACAAAATATCGAGTTCTCTGAAGGTATTATGCACAAAAGCATCCCAGAGGCCGTCCAAACTCTTATCAAATGTAAAAATTTTGTAAGAATTTCCGGATGTTACATTAAGGCTTTCTCTGTCATACATAATATTTATATTCAGAGACTCAACCTCTTCCGGTCGGATATTCACTCCCGAATCCTTAACAAAATGATTTATAAAATCCTGATCCATTATAAGCGAAACCGAAAACCTGAGCGGCAGCTTGTTTCCTCTTATTGATTCAAAGAACAGATTTCTCACATCACCCCATCTGATATAATCAAGCTCATTTCCCTCGGTGGTTATAAGCTCCGCATCATCCGATGAGAAAAACTCTTTGTTGAGACGTCCATCCATCTCTATCCTGCAGGCACCCTTAACCTCTGCATGATACAGAAGCGTTCTTCCGAAGAAATCTTCAGTAAGCAGACTCTTTACAAATTTAGCAATATCAGTTATTTCAAAAATCTGCATATTATGCGCAGCGCCCCCTAATAATCTCAAAAACGCATGCAGTTAACATAAGAATATTCATGTTTACTTAACTGCAATATTCAGTATCCTGTAATCTCCCATATCCGAAACAGCATAACCCACACCATTCACTCCGGAGATTCCGAACATAAACTGAAGATCATCATTATCAACAGAAAATCCGTTGATCCTGCACTCCAGTTCTTTCTCACCCTTTACAAAATAATAATTGCAATAGCCTTCCAGTTCTTCGGTACTATAGAACTCCGTTCCCGATTTCCTGAAATAATTGGCAGCCATGCTTTCACATTTCTCATATTTACTCTTCTTCCACTTATGAGTGTGGGACATGAGTTCATCATCAATATTCATATAAACATGGGAAAGCATATCACCATCACCGACCGGATCGTCCCAGGTAACATCAACGTTATACCAGATACCGTCTATCTTCACCTGATTCCAGGCATGATTATCTTCCATGTCTGCCTCGCTGACTCCATCCGCATCAATATTACTGTTATCATATGCTCTCTGACTTGATTCAGCATAGCCTACAACAAACTTCGAATCCACACCGGCGCATTTAAGCAGGAGATCCATAGCTGCTGCATATCCGCTGCATACTGCCTTTCCATCAACGAGAGCTCCGTAAGCCGAATATTCTCTCTCCGTTCCATCATTAAAGAAACCATATGTACAGTTATTGACTATATAGTCATGTATCGCAAGTTCCTTCTCGAAATCTGTCATTGTCGGCTTAATATACTTTTCCAGAATGGATTTCGTTTTCGTTTCAAGTTCCTTGGCCATTTCTTTATTTGCCGGGATTTCTTTTCCGTATTTGATTGAATCCAGCACATAACTGGCATCGGATCTGTTGACCTGAAGTTCTATCTTTGTAACAGACGATCCCTGACTTATAAGCCTTATATTGGTTACATTTCCCTTAAGAGTGTCCAGATAAAAATTTATGGAAGTCAGCTCATTTTCGTCAATATTCTTCGCATACACAGTAAGAAGACCTTCTTCACCACGGTTAAGCATTTCCTCAACCTTATCAGCTACCTCCTCCATACTGTTACACATATTACGTCCCTTTGATCCGAACGGACCGATATCGAAATAAATGCATACAATAAAAGCGATAATGATCAAAAGTGCTGCAAGTATTATTTTATTTATCTTTGAGGAAACTTTCATTTATGGCTATTACCTCGCTCATCGCATCCGGTCCCGGAGCACCGATTGTGTTTCTCTTCTCTACACAAGTCTTCATTGATATAGCTTCATAAATATCATCTTCGAATACAGGAGAAATACTCTTATATTCCTCAAGTGTCAGTTCTTCAAGCATCTTGGAATTATCAATGCAATAAAGAACAAGTCTTCCTATTATTCCATGGGCATCTCTGAACGGAACACCCTTCTTAACCAGATAATCCGCAGCATCGGTTGCATTTGTAAAGCCCTGAGCTGCACTCTCTTTCATTCTGTCCGGATTTACTGTCATTGTGCTGATCATTCCGGTAAAAAGTCTTATACATCCCTTAACCGTATCGATAGCATCAAATGTAAGTTCCTTATCCTCCTGCATATCCTTGTTATAAGCAAGCGGAATGCCCTTCATTGTAGTAAGCAGTGATGTAAGAGCACCATACACACGTCCTGTCTTTCCTCTTACAAGTTCTGCAATATCCGGATTCTTCTTCTGCGGCATTATAGAACTTCCTGTGCTGTATGCATCATCAAGCTCAATAAATTTATACTCATTTGAATTCCACATTATTATCTCTTCAGAAAATCTCGAAAGGTGCATCATGATAAGTGCACTCGCTGACAGAAACTCGATAACATAATCTCTGTCTGATACGGAATCCATACTGTTAAGTGTCGGGCCGTCAAACTCAAGAAGTTCTGCAGTATAACGACGATCCAGCGGATAAGTGGTCCCCGCAAGTGCTCCGGCTCCCAGAGGACACTCGTTCATTCTCTCTCTGATACTGAGAAGTCTCTTGTAATCCCTCTTGAACATTTCCATATAAGCTCCGAGATGATGAGCAAGCGTAACAGGCTGAGCCTTCTGCAAATGCGTGAATCCCGGCATATATGTATTTATATGCTCCTTCATAAGTCCATGAAGAACCTTGATAAGCTCTATAACAATATCCTTTGTTTCATCGATCTCATCTCTGATATAAAGTCTCATGTCAAGCGCTACCTGATCGTTTCTGCTTCGACCTGTATGGAGTTTCTTACCTGTATCTCCTACCCTGTCGATAAGATTTGCCTCAACAAAAGAATGAATATCCTCATATTCGGAGGTAATCTCAAGTTTACCTTCTGATACATCATTATAAATGCTTTCCAGGCCGCCGAGTATTGTCTCTACCTCTTCCGATGTAAGAATACCGGATTTGCCGAGCATTTTTACATGTGCCTTGCTGCCCTCTATATCCTGTTTAAAAAACTTCTGATCAAATGATATCGAAGCGTTGAAATTATAGACCAGCTGATCTGTCTCCTTGGTAAATCTGCCTCCCCAGAGCTGTGCCATTTTATATTACCTCCGTAAAAAAGATTAGAGCTGCCTCTCAGCAGCTCTATAAAATTTTATATTTATCTTACCCAGAATCTGAATTCCTCATCACCGAGTCTGATGTAATCATCGTTGCTGAGAATTATCTCAACTCCCGGCTGTAGAAGCTTTCCGTTAACAAAGGTATGATTTGTAGATTCGTTATCTCTTACATAACATTCGCCATTGCTTATTCTGAAAATTGCGTGTCTTCTGCTGACCTTCTTATTGTCTATGATCTGATAATTTGCATCAGCTGATTTTCCTACCATGAATTCCTTTGTAAGAATAGGAATAAGCTCATTTGTTTTAAGTCTGAGCAGGTAAGGAACCGGATTGCTGTAATTCGACGATGTCGTAAGGACTGTTGTCGAACCCTTGCCTCTGAGATCCGAATCTGTTCCCGCATCCTCAAGGAGCATATCCTGCTCAAGCGAAAGAACATAATTATAAAAATCCTGAAGATCGAACATAAGCTTGCTGTCAAGATACTTAAGTATCTTATCAACGAGCTCTACGCAATCCATATTTGCAAATCTGATCGCACCGATAAACTTCTGTATAAATTCGGTGATATTGCAATCCGCAAACTTCTTGTTTACCGGCATGTATATAAGCTGAACATCAAGCGTCGAAAGCTCGATATACATATACTGAATATTCAAAAGAAGCTTATTGAGCGGCATCTTGTTCTCATCGAAATACATAAGCTGATTCATAATATTCGAAAGAATTGATAAGAACTCGCCCTTATATAACTGCTTTTTCAAGAACAGCTCAAGCGGCAGTGTTGCCGGAATCTTGAACTGCAGTGCTCTTACATTATCGATCTCAACAACCTGACATTTTGTATTATTTCCAACGAACTCGTAGTTATACATTGTCAGTTCATATTGATCGATCGGAACATCTTCTTCAAGCTTAAAATTGATGGTAAATTCCTCGTAGTTTTTTGAATTATCTCCCATTGCCCTTCTCCCATACAATACATATTAAGCCCCACGCCCCACACGTCGTCTTACAACATATATTATACAAAAAGATTAACATAATATGCAAGATGCTATTCAATTCTTTTTAGTATTTTTTACCAAATTTTAATACTTTTAATTGTTATTTCTGTTGGCTCTGAGTCTTAATCTCGAATCAAGAATCTTTTTTCTGATTCTGAGTGATTTAGGAGTAATCTCAAGAAGCTCATCAGTATCAAGGAAATCCAGAGACTGCTCAAGAGAAAGCTGCTTTGGCGGAACAAGCTTAAGAGCTTCATCCGATCCTGATGCACGAGTATTTGATAAATGCTTGGTCTTACATACATTTACCTCAATATCCTCTGCTCTTCCGGTCTCACCGACTACCATACCACCATATACATCAACACCTGCTCCGATAAAGAGTGTTCCTCTCTCCTGAGCATTGAAAAGTCCGTATGTAATAGACGTTCCTGCTTCGAAAGCGATGAGTGATCCGTTCTGTCTGTAGGACATATCACCCTTATAATAATCATATCCGTCAAATATTGTATTAATGATTCCGTTACCCTTTGTAGCTGTAAGGAAATCACCTCTGAATCCGATAAGTCCCCTTGAAGGAATTCTGAACTCAAGTCTTGTCATTCCGCCGTTACCCGGTGCCATACCCGAAAGCTCACCCTTACGAATGCTGAGCATGTTGATGACTGTACCAGAGAATTCTTCCGGAACATCTATTATTGCTATTTCGAACGGCTCAAGCTTCTTGCCGCGCTCATCCTCTTTATAAATAACCTCTGCCTTGCTGACTGCAAACTCATATCCTTCACGTCTCATATTTTCAATAAGGACTGAAAGATGAAGTTCACCTCTACCGCTTACCTTAAAGCAGTCTGTAGTTTCTGTATCTTCAACTCTGAGAGATACATCCGTATTAAGCTCCTTATAGAGTCTGTCTCTGATCTGACGTGAGGTTATGAACTTTCCTTCCTTACCTGCAAGCGGAGAATCATTTACCATGAAATTCATGGAAATAGTAGGCTCCGTAATCTTCTGGAAAGGAATTGATTCCGGTTCTTCAGGTGAGCAGATTGTGTCACCGATCTTAAGATCAGCAATACCTGATACTGCAACAATAGATCCAACCGTGGCCGAATCAACATCAACCTTATTCAGTCCGTCATATTCATAAAGCTTTGTTATCTTAACCTTCTCACGTCTTGAAGGGTCATGATGATTTACGATAACAGCTTCCTGATTAACTTTTATCGATCCGTTATCAACCTTACCTACACCGATTCTTCCTGTATATTCGTTATAATCGATTGTTGATATAAGGATCTGCAGTCCCTTATCCTGATCACCTTCAGGTGCCGGAATTGCCTTAAGTATAGTTTCAAAGAGAGGTTTCATATCCGTTCCCTTTTCATCAGGTGTGTATGATGCAACTCCATCTCTGGCTGATGCATATACAAACGGACAATCAAGCTGCTCATCAGATGCATCCAGATCCATAAGAAGTTCAAGTACTTCTTCTTCAACCGCATCAGGTCTTGCATCAGGTCTGTCAATCTTATTTACACAGACAATAACCGAAAGATTCAGATCCAGTGCCTTCTGGAGAACAAATCTCGTCTGTGGCATAGGTCCTTCGAAGGCATCTACAACGAGAATAACTCCGTTAACCATTTTAAGTACACGCTCGACCTCTCCACCGAAATCAGCATGTCCCGGAGTATCAATGATATTGATCTTAACGCCGTTATACATAACAGCAGTATTCTTGGAAAGTATAGTGATACCTCTTTCCCTCTCAATGTCATTCGAATCCATAACTCTCTCAGCTACTTCCTGATTCTCACGGAATACTCCGCTCTGTCTGAGCAGTCCGTCTACGAGAGTCGTCTTGCCATGATCTACATGTGCAATAATCGCTACATTTCTGATGTCTTCTCTTACCATTATTTTTCCTCTTTCTTTATTTATCCTGAAAAGGCACTGCATTAGAGCGTGTCAGTTCATGTTTATCCTTATCAATCTGAGCAACCTCAACCTTAGTGCCTGCTTCCGGCTTATCAGACTCATCCTCCGGTATCACTATCAATGTCTCATCATCGATATATCCGGTATCGATTCTTTCATCATCTATGATGACCATCGAAAATGTTGTAAAATTCTGTCCCTTAACTACTATATATCCTGTAGCCTCATTGAACTCTGCAGACTCGACAACAATATCATCTATTCCAAGCTTCATATCCGTCCTGGAATATTCTTTGATTCTGTTGTATATATAATGCTCACCGTAAAGCATGTCATACTGCATAGCTTCTGCGGCAGCTTTAAACGCTTCATCATCACCGGTCTCAGCATCGAAGTATTTCTCATGAAGCCTCTGCATTATACCGCGTTTCATTTTAAGACTTCTCATCAGATAGTCCGACAGTTCATAAGTATATATATCTCTGTCTTCCATTTCAAGTCCGATATTATTTACAATTACATATTCTGTCTGATTCTGTTCACCCGAACTAAACTGGTCTTCTTCAAAAGGCAGTGCAGGTATATGATCACCGTACAAAACAAGCACATACGGATCACCTCTGCCGTCAAGCATGTCCTTTAATTCCAGAATCATCTGATCCATCTCATAGCACTGGTTTACATAATACCCGAACATATTTGTGAGATCAGGATCCTCCGAATCAAGTGTAACCTTGACATGCTCCTCACATTTCAGTTCATCCTTCGGATATCTGCCGTGCCCCTGAACGGAAATGCATAAAATAAAGTCACTTTCTTCATCCGAATCAAGAGCCTTCATTATCTCCGCAGGAAGACAATCATCTTTAGCCCAGCCTGTCTGAGTATAATTTACATCCTTCATATATTCAAGAGATGTAAATGTATCAAAACCGAGACTGGCATAACTCTCATCTCTCGAATAAAACTTCGCTTTGTTATTATGTATCGAATGTGTACCGTAACCGTAAATTCTCTTGAGAACTTGCGGCATACTCTCGCACGGAGTATCTGTAAGAATTGTCTTATACGGATACTCTCCTGCTCCGAAGATCTTAGACTTCATACCTGTGATTATCTCAAACTCCGTATTAGCAGTTCCTGCCCCGATTGCGGGAACAGTAAGCCAACCGGACGGATATTCTTCCTGAAATGCTTTAAAATTTGCTATAGGTTCCTTATCGGTATTTACGCCCGTTACTCTTCCGATATCAATAAACGATTCAAGCTGTACGACTATGATATCAGGCTTAACCTTCGGATAGGCTTTATCATCAAGATGATATGTATCCAGGAAGTAAGTATTTATCATCTTTTGTGAATAATCTTCCGGCTTACCTATACCAACATCAACAACACTGTTTGCAAAACAGTATGCAAAACCGTAATCCTTATAAGCCGTACCAAGATTTGTAAACTCATCTGCAATAAGAGTTGTTTTAACTGCAAGGATAGTCATGACATAAACAATGGTAAATGATGTCAGCACTACTATTGAAGCCTTTACGATGTGTATCTTTCCTTTCATCTTCGGAATCGTAATAAATGCTACTACGATAACTATGACTACCAGGATAAGTCCACCGAATATCAATATCTGCTGAAGCGTATTGAAATAAATATCCATCATACTGAATACATCGGATATCATTGTTATATCAATGAATGAGAAAGGCGTTATCCTGTAACCGAGTACTACGCAGTTACATACTCCCATTGTCAGCCACAAAAGAAGCACAAACGCCAGAATGAAAACTCGCCTTCTGAAAAGAAGTGCTATTGAAAGTGTCATGAAACATATAGATGTATTATACAGAAACACCAATGGATCATGGTACACGAAAAGAGCCGCTTTAAGGATCGATCTTCTACCAAATATCTCCAGAAGAAATTCCAATAAAAAGGAAATGAGTAATATTGCAAGAACCCATTTCCACATCGGCTGTTCATACGTTTTTTTGATCTTTTTAAACGTTTTCTTTACCATGGTTTTCATAATACGAGATTATAGCACCGTAACTTTATTGTTTCAATTACACACTTTTAATAAATTTATGTTTGACATATGAGATTGATTGTGATAATATGTACATCGTTGTGAGAAACAACGTATGCGCGAGTGGCTCAGCGGTGGAGCACCTCCTTGCCAAGGAGGGGGTCGCGGGTTCGATTCCCGTCTCGCGCTCTTTTTTATTTCTAAATTCAAAAACTGAAGATCAAAGTAAAAAAATAGGGCCGGAACTTTTATGTTCTATGCCCTATTTTCATTCTATATAATTCTATATAATTCTACTCTTCCGGAAGTAATGCTACTTCTTCTTTAAGTGTTCTGAGCACGATATGTGTCTCAGTCTTCTCAACACCCTCAAATCCCTTAACATCTCTATAGACATCATCGAGACCGTCTGTTGAGTCGGTAACTATTTTAAGAACAAAATCAAACTCTCCGGTCTGATAATAGCATGCAGCAATATTGTTGTTCTTCTTGATCAGTTCAACAAAGCTGCTGTAATAATCAGGATGCTTAAGACTGACATCCATCAGTGCAACCGTACTGTTTCCCACCTTGTTCTGATCTATATCTATCGTATAACCCTTAATAAGTCCGGTATTCTCCATTTTCTTGATACGTTCAATGACCGCAGAAACAGAAAGTCCTACCTCCTCACTGATTGCAGAGGATGTGAGCCTTGCATTTTTCTTTAAGGAATTCAGAATTTTCATATCAAGCTTATCCATTTAATTTCCCTCCATAAGTTCTTCTACGTATTTATAATAATCAAGTTCACAGATAGCAGCCGCCATTCTGAAACGGTTGGACACTGTACTCTTCATACTATTCAATTCTTCATCAGTAACAAACACACCCGGATTCGGATCTACTGTTTCAGTATTTGCATTATACTTATAACTCTCGGTAATAAAGCTTTCATCCGGCATGATAACAAGTCCCGGTGTATCCGACATTATATCCTTTCCGACTATCATTCTTGAATCATACTTCAAATTCATAAGATTCAGAACTGTCGGAAGTATATCCAGGGAACTGCACGGCTTATTTACCTTTATCGGTTCCTCCATAGAAGCCGAATAGATAATAAGTGTATTTCTGTAGCATTCAAATACCGGATCCAGAATTCTGCCTTCAAGCTCATCAACGATTCCCATATCATTATAAGGAACATGGTCACCACATATTACAATAAGTGTCTTATCGGCAAGTCCGGCCTTTTCAAGATCTGCATTCAGCTCCTCAAGCATAAGCTCAAATTCGAGCTGGCAGGCTATATATGCCTTCGTCTTATCCGAATACTTAAGTTTTTCAACTCTGTCACGGTTCTTAGCACTCATTGCGTTTCCGCCGAAATTATACTCAAGATGTCCGCTGACAGTCATATAATAAACATGAAATGGTTCATTGTTTGCATATTCTTTAAATGTATTCTCTTCCATAAACGCATCGGACTGCGGCCACATAAGACCTCCGCCCTGATAATTCTCATAAGCGAGACCATTACCTACGCCTTTATAATTGTCATAACCGAAAAGCGGTCTGGATATGTTTCTGTCATAATATGTATATTCATTATTATGATAAGCGTAAACATTGTAGCCTTCGGCTTTTAACTGATTTCCGAGAACAAACGGAAGTGCATTACCCTGATATCCGACCTTCTCCATACTGAGATATGCACCATTCTTAGGCATAAGTCCTGTAAGGTTGGCATATTCTCCTCCGAGTGTAGATCCATACCAGAGCGGTGTATAGAAATTCCTGAACACAAAACCCTGCGTACTCATCTTATAAAGTTCCGGCGTCAGCGACTGACTTATAACAGATCCGTCAAATCCCTCTGCCGTAATAAAGATAAGATTATATCCCTCAAACATTCCGGTATAATCATTTGTGTATGTTGGCTCGGATGTACTTATATAACTATTAAGTTCAAGAACCGATTCATTATCTGTTATCTTACTCATTTCAGCAAGATTAATATCAAGAACCTGAGCATACGAAGTCTTAACCTCTTCAGTAGCTTCTTCGGTTAATTCTTCAGTCTCATTCTCAAGTTTTGCAGTTTCAACCGTTACTGTCGGAACAGAACCCAGATCCTCGAACTGTTTTTCTTCCAGGCTGTCTTCGGTTGTATTGACCGCATACTGTTTATCAGAGGATTTTGAAGCATTCAGCGATTTATCCTCAAATTCAAATCCGGTATCTGTATACTTGGAAGCGTCCACATTTTTATCCTGAAAAACATATACCCCGTCTCTGAACATAGATTCAAGAACACCCAGCTTCTGGATGGACATTTCAACAGATGAATATTTCATAAAGACAGTATAAGGCGAATTATTGTCATTCCCCTGATAACTGAGCATTATGACATAATAGAACAATGCTGTTAACAGGAAGCCGCTGAACATCAGATAATACAGTGCTCCGCGACTTTCGAAGTCCGAAAACTTAACGATATAAAATATCGATCCGGCAAGTACCAGAAGGAAAAGAATAAAAGGAACCGCTTCCTCAACAACTCCTCCCCAGATGGTCTGCTTAAAATCGAGTGCCTGACCTGCAACACCACCGGTCGCAGAAAAAGAAAAATAATTTGCAAAAACACTGCTGTAAATAAGTTGTACCAGAAAATAGATTACAAAAAGGCACACTAAAACAATTGACACTACTTTGCCTGCTTTTTTAGGTAAAGCACTGACAACAATTCCAATGATAAGACCGATGATCACAGCAAATGTTATCTTATTGAAAAGATAACCTCCCGCGATCCCGTATCTGGTAATATGAAATATGATCTCAATTACAAGGAAAAAAACAGCAAAGAACCCTTCAGGGCTCTTTACTGCCTTCATTAATTTTTCCGGCATTCTATTGCATCACCTTTTCACGGTATAAACCGTATTAGAATAATATATTTCTTCTGTTTTTAAGAAGTACTGCACCATTTACTATATTGAGTACTCCTAATGTAACGCCAGCAACGATAAGAAGTACTCCTATTGCTATACTGCCGCCGCCAACCTGCTTAAGAACCTTATATACCTTTTCCATACTATAACCTCCGTAATATCCACTGCATTTATCATAGGATTCCTCAGATAAAATCCTTCCATAGAATATATCCTCAGAAAAATCTATTTAACTCCGTATTCAGCATAATAAGCATCAAGTCTGCTCTTTAATTCATCATCGATCACTTTCTTCTCAACAAGATAATCAATTACCTCATTCATTGAAACGATTGCTGATGTTTCGAATCCGTAAAGATCCTTTATCTCATCAAGAGCTCCCTTGTCACCCTTACCTCTTTCACATCTATTAAGAGAAACCATAAGACCGATGATCTTAACATCACCCTGTGCCTTAACGATAGGAATTGTTTCTTCCATAGACTTACCTGATGTGGTAACATCTTCAACTACCACAATCCTGTCTCCGTCCTTAATCGGACTTCCGAGAAGAATTCCTACATCGCCGTGATCCTTGGCCTCTTTTCTGTTTGAACAATATCTTACTTCCTTGCCGAAGAGTCTGCTGTAAGCCATTACTGTAGCTACTCCGATCGGAATACCCTTATATGAAGGTCCGAAAATGACATCAAAATCATCACCATAAGTATTATGTATAGCCTTCGCATAATACTCACCGAGCTTTTCAAGCTGTGAACCGGTAATGTACAGACCTGCATTCATAAAAAAAGGTGATTTTCTGCCACTCTTGAGAGTAAAATCTCCGAATCTCAGAACCTCACAATCCAACATAAAATCAACAAATTCCTTTTGATACTGTTCCATAACGCCTCCTTAATTATGCCAAACTCTAATGCAAATAATTAATGCCGTTCATGAACTCACGAACGGCATTATGATAGCATAAATATTCTATTTTTTCAACGAAAATAGCGAAAAATTTACTGTCGCAGTGAAATAATTTTGGTAAGAATCTCGTCTGCCGCTTCTTCTTTGGACATAAGCGGAAGTTCCTTAACCTCATCTGCAGTAATGAGCGTAATTATATTTGTATCTACCTTGAATCCGGTGCCCGGCACCTTCAGGTTATTGGCACAGATCATATCCGCATTCTTGGAATCCAGTTTTTTACGCGAGTTTTCGATCATATTCTCGGTCTCCATAGAGAATCCGCAGATAAACTGTCCTTCCTTCTTCGCTTCACCCAGGGTTTTTAGGATATCCTTTGTCCTTACCATTTCTATATTCAGACCACCGTCTGACTTTTTAATCTTATTTTCAGCTGTAACAGCAGGCGTATAGTCGGCAACTGCAGCAGACATGATCATTATGTCAGACTCTGCAGCATATTTCGTCATTTCCTCATACATATCCGCAGCACTGACCACATTTACGACATTAACTCCAAGAGGAACTGCGAGATTAACAGGACCGGAAACAAGCGTAACATCAGCACCTCTTCTTGCAGCCTGACGAGCTATAGCATAGCCCATCTTACCTGAAGAATGATTTGTAATGATTCTTACAGGATCAAGTGACTCCTGGGTAGGGCCCGCATTTACAAGCACCTTAAGACCTTCCATATCCTTTTCATGACTTACAGCCAGTGAGACAGTCTCAACAAGAAGCTCCGGTGACGGCAGTTTTCCTTTGCCTTCATAACCGCATGCCAGATATCCTGTAGCAGGTTCGATAATGTTATATCCAAGAGCTCTCAGCTTTTCGATATTCTTCTGAACAACCGGATTCTCAAGCATATATACATTCATCGACGGAGCTATATAAATCGGGCATCTTGCCGGAAGAACCGTCGTGGTAAGCATATCATCGGCAATGCCGTTAGCCAGCTTTCCGATCACATTTGCCGTTGCCGGTGCTATAAGTATAAGATCCGCTCCCGTACCAAGGGAAATGTGCGGCACCATCACCTCATCATCCGGATCATCATCAAAAACATCGGTATAAACCTTATTCTTGGTAAGAACCCTGAAAACTTCCGGTGTAATAAGCTTTGTCGCATTTTCTGTCATCACAACATGAACATCCGCTCCAAGCTTGGTAAGCGAACTGGCAACATCAGCCATCTTATATGCAGCTATCCCTCCGGATATGCCGAGAAGTATATTCTTTCCTTTTAACATTGCAATACCTCGTCAAAACACTCTGCATGTAATCATATTGAGTAGGATACCTAAATATCCATAAGCTCCCCGTGCTTCTCGTAATGTGAGATTCTTGTTATATGATTCTGCTTATCAACAAAAACAACCTTTGGAGGATTATCCTTTATCTCGCTCGGCTCCATCATACAATAGCTCATGATAATTACCTTATCACCAACACATGCATATCTGGCTGCCGCACCATTAAGGCAGATCATACCCGATCCTCTTTCACCCGCGATAACATATGTCTCTATTCTGGTACCGTTATCCACATTTGCAATCTGAACCTTCTCATACTCGATAAGTCCGCATGCATCCATAAGGTCCTCGTCTATAGTTACACTTCCAACATAATTGAGCTGTGACTCTGTCACTCTGGCTCTGTGGATTTTGCTCTTTAAGTAAAACGCCTGCATAATTTTTCCTCTTATATTTATATTTCGTATTCTATAGTCTGGCAGCTTTTTAATCATTGAATCATCCCAGAAAACAGGTTTTCGAAGTGGATCTCTGATTTTCACAGCCTACTGAACTGTTACATTGTCCATCATGAAGTTATCGATAAGTCTGACCTTGTTATTGATCTTGACAGCAATTGCAACAAGGATATCGCCCTCGATCTTATCAATACTCTCCATCGTAAGATTATTTACGACCTCAACATAATCGATATCTGCCATAGGCTCTGTCTTGATAAGCTCTGTCATCATAGCCTTAACTACAGCAGCATCTCTCTCTCCGTCCTCAATAAGCTTCTTTCCCATAAAAATAGACTTGCTGAGTATAAGAGCTGCCTTTCTCTCCTCGGCATTCATATATGTATTTCTTGAACTCATTGCGAGTCCGTCCTCTTCACGGACTATCGGACATCCGACAATCTCAAGATTCATATTGAGATCTTTGACCATTCTCTTGATAACAGCAAGCTGCTGAGCATCCTTCTGTCCAAAATAAGCTCTGTCAGGTGATGCGATATTAAAGAGCTTGTTACATACAGTACATACTCCTCTGAAATGTACCGGTCTCGAAAGTCCGCAAAGATGATTTGTAAGTCCGTTCATATCTACAAATGATACAAATCCGTCCTTATACATTTCAGCCGGTTCAGGATTAAATATGATATCAGCGCCTGTCTTCTCGCAAAGCTCCGCATCTCTCTCAAGATCTCTCGGATATGCTTCAAGATCTTCATTCGGTCCAAACTGAATAGGATTTACAAAAACAGATACAACCGTTCTGTCATTCTGCTCTACTGACTTTGCGATAAGGCTCTGATGTCCTGCATGTAGAAATCCCATAGTCGGTACAAGTCCGACAGTAAGTCCTTCACGTCTCCATCCCTTTACGATTTCCTTAACCTCGTCAACTGTCTTAACGATCTTCATAATCTTCCTCCATCTATTATGCCATACCCTATGGTTAATTTATCCAAATGTTTTCTTTACTTCGTCCATTACTTCAGGAGCGATCGCATAATTATGCTCCTCTGCAGGATAGCTTCCGGCCTTAACCTCTGCATCATAAGCAGCAAAGCCTTCTCTGATAACCTGACCTACATTTGCGAAATGTTTAACGAACTTTGGCTTATAATCACTGAACATAGCAATCATATCGGCATAAACAAGTATCTGGCCGTCTGTTCCGGCTCCACCACCGATACCGATTGTAGGTATATCAAGCTTCTCTGTTACATAGGCAGCAAGCTCTGCCGGTACACACTCAAGCACAACCGAGAAAGCACCTGCTTCCTGAACTGCATAAGCATCGTCAACAAGTCTCTTAGCAGACTCGATATCTCTTCCCTGAGCTTTATATCCACCGAAAGCATTTATAGACTGAGGTGTGAGTCCGATATGTCCCATAACCGGAATATCTGCCGTCACGATAGCTTTGATCTGATCAAATATCTTACGTCCGCCCTCAAGCTTAACAGCCTGTGCACGACCTTCCTTCATAAGTCTTCCGGCATTCATTACAGCATCATAAACACTTGCCTGATATGACATGAATGGCATATCCGTAACAACGAGTGAATTCTCAGCTCCTCTTGCAACAGCTGCACTGTGATGGATCATATCCTCCATAGTTACGGAAACAGTGTCCGGATAACCGAGCATTACATTTCCGAGAGAATCTCCAACCAGGATACCGTTAATGCCTGCAGCATCAACAAGCTTTGCTGTTGAATAATCATAGGCGGTAAGCATTGAAATCTTCTCGCCCTTCTGCTTCATCTGTCTAAATGTAACAGTTGTGTTCTTCATAGTGAGTTCCTCCTTAATGTTTTAAAGTAGACTCTCGAGTGATGAGTAGTCTCTGTCCACATTTTTCTTCTTTGCAAGATAAAGTGTTTCCTTAGTAAGAAGCTTATATAATTCCTTATCCTCATCGGATAAAACTTCAAGATGTTTTAAAATAGTTGAAGTATCACATCTTTCGGCAGGTCCGGTCAGCTGTACCTCCGGTCCGTTCTCGAAAATGCCGTTTGCATTTGCTATAAAAAGCCCTTTAAGAGCCGCAACAGCATCATCATACGAAAAGCCGCATTCTTCAAGCAGTCTGATGGCAGATCCGCAGATACCGCATACGAAATTGCTTGCGAAAACCGAAGCCGCATGATATTTCGGCTTACTTTCAGCACTGATGACTCCGACATGTAAACCAAGAGACTTATAGAACTCAACGATTTCTCCCAAATGTCGGTGATTTCCTTCAATTGTTATAAAAGCATTCTGGAAGTTCAAATAAGAAGTAAGCTTATCACTTACCGCAAAGTTTGGATGAATTGAATATCCGCATACCTCATTCTTGGAATCGGCGAACACCTTCGAGGACATAGCACCACTTGTGTGGCACAGAATCTTCTCTGACAGATCGTAACGCTCATCGAGTTCATGAAAGACCTCACTTATGGCATTATCGCTGACAGTAAGATATAAGCAGTCAGTGTCACGGATAAAATAATCAAGATCATCGTAATATCTGGTATTGGTAAACTGTGCAGCCTCCTCAGCATGACTCAGTGTCCGACTGTAATATCCGGACATCCTTACGCCCTTCTCTCTTAAAAAGCGTCCAAGTGTGCAACCTACTCTTCCTGCACCTATAAATCCAATCCTCACTTCTGTCATCCTCCTGATTTATGAAAAATAGTATATCTTTCACACCGGATGATAGATGATCAACTGACCTATCCGCATTTATAAAAATGTAAGGTATAGTTTCTATTCGAATACCATCCACGTGTAGTATACTTAATGGTTTTAAAAATGTAAAGTGAAATTACTGTTACGAAATTCCTTTAAGATTGTAATATGTTTCTATAAGATCCTCAAGCTGATCGTAATCTTTATCCGTTACTCCCTTACCGAGAACTTCAAGGAATTCCATATCATCAGTAACATATTCCTTCTCGGATATCTTTTCAAATATCCTGTCAATCTCATCATTATTCATATCATCAACTGCAGCCTTCAGCTCCTTCAGTTCTTCGATATCAATGATAAGCTTAGCTACTACATTTTCGGTATCTGATCCTGTTACTTCAGATCCGTCAGCATCAAGATTCTCAACATAGATATCCAGTTCATCTTCCGGTCTCTCTGCAGGCTTCTTCGCTGCAGTCACTTTATGCTGCTCTATATATTCCTTATCGGATATGCCCTTCTCATCTTCGACAAATTCAAAATAATCTTTGATGTTATCTATAACTATCTTAAGACTGTCAAGCATCATATCAAGATTATCCCTCGCATAAGTTTTGTTACCGAGGTTGATCGCATTTTCAATTCTGAGCGTGATCTCCGCACAATCGGCAGCACCCATATTCTGGCATCCTGTCCTGATATTATGAATTCTCGATCTGAATCCCCTGTAATCGGAATTGATCCTCTTCTTCAGGTCTTTCACGGCATCCTTATTCTGTTCATAGAATGTTGCAAGGATTCTGTTATATACCTCAATATTTCCGCCGATCCTGTCAAGCGTTCTTACAACATCAAAATTATTCTCCAGCTTCTTAAGGCCTTCACTGTATCTTGATTCTGTCATATACTGCTTAACATCATTTGTACGGAACTTGATCTTATCCTTCTCAATGAATCTGAAAAGCACAGAGGCAAGCGTCTGAACATCGAACGGCTTGACGATGACCTCATTAAAGCCCTCGCCTGTAAGCTCTTCACGATTCTTCATAAGCGCATCCTCGGAAATACCGATTATAGGCATATCCTTAAACTTCTCACCCGCAAGCTCTCTTATCTCATGCATTGCATCAACACCGTTCATAACAGGCATTGCGATATCCATGAATACAATATCATATTCAGTGTTCATGACCATATCAATCGCAGAAATACCACTGGATGCAATATCACACTTCATCTCAAACTTAGAAATAACGCCGAGCGAAACCTCTCTTCCGAGATCGGAATCATCGACAAGAAGTGCCCTGACGTCAGGCGTCCACATTTTCTCAGCTTCCTCACGTGACAGTCTGTCAGGATTCCTGTCTGTTGCAAGCACAGGATTTGATTCATTATCCGGAGTTGTCTGATCAAGAGATATTGTAAATGTAGTACCCGCACCCGGAGTACTTTCAACATCAATCTCCGCACTTATAATATCAGCAAGCTTCTTTGCAATTACAAGATTGATACCGGTTCTTTCCGAAACGGTATTCTTCTTACTTTCGTTTACATAATATATCTCGAAAATGTGCTCCATCATTTCTTCAGACATTCCGATACCTGTATCTGAAACACTGAAGACAAGCCTCTCAAGATTTTCATTCTCCTTATCACTCGGATTCTTATAACTATCAACAGTAAGAGTTATAGATCCTTCCTTGGTAAACTTACATGCATTATCCAGGATTATCTCAAGCACTGCCTTGATCTTGTCAAAATCACCTATAAGTATATCCGGAATATTCTCTCCAAGATCAACGAGGAACTTGATAGGTTTTTCCGACAACTCATTCATCATCTTATCCGAAAGATCGCAGATAAGAGTTGTGAGCGAATAAGCTTCATCTTCTCTTACTACACTTCCCGACTCGAGCTGAGCCAGCTGAATAGTCTCATCAACCTTTCCTATAACCTCATTACCGGTGAATACTATAGATCTTAGTCCTTCCTTAAACTCATCGGTAACATTTGAATCCAGAATAAGCTTATTTGCAATGGTTATCATCGCATTTACAGGAATCTTGATATCATTACTCATATTTGCAAGGTAGTCGGTCTTCGCAGTATTACTCTTAAGTGCAGTCTCATGCTCATGAGCAAGACTTTCAAGCTCCTTATCCTTACCAACCACCTGGCTTCTGACTTTATGAAGGTTGAATAATACAAGAAATACGATAAAAAGAAGCAGAACAATAATAGCTATTCTTACACTCAGTTTTTCGAAAAATCCGGGTTCCTTGATTATCGTAAATGTAATCTCTCTGTCGGTCTCAACTCCGTCTCCGTTAACGGCACTTGCCGTAAATATATATACTCCTCCATCAAGGTTTGTATATACAGCCTGAAGATTATCATTTCCCGACAGTGTAACGTCTGTATTATCAAAGCCGTTAAGCTTATATGTTACTATTATATTTTCACGATTCGTATAACTGAGGACAGAAAATGATATAGCAATTCTCTGAGTATCGGACGGAACTGTCAGCTCTCCACCGATCTGATCGTAATAATAAATCTTTCCGTCAACATCAACCTCAGATACATTAAGCTTCGGTGCAGTTTCATTAAAGTAAACATTATTCGTATTAAATGTCATAATTCCCGAACTGCAGCAAAGATAGAGCATTCCATTTTCATCAATGGCATTCTTGGAATAAATATTTAATCTCTTACTGAGTCCGTCACCAGATGAATAATATCTCTCTGAAAGTCCTGCTGTTCCGAGAAGCTCTTCCTCTGTTGTACCGATAAGTCCCTTGGATCCGATGATCCAGAGTTTATCCCCACTCTTTATAATATCGTAAATATTATTCGAGAAATCAATATTGCTGATACCTCTAAAGGTTTCATCATAATAAGAAAGACCGTTATCAGTACCAAACCAGATTCCGTTATCTCCCGGAACGATCGATGATATAACATTTGAAGAAAGTCCGTCATCGGAAGTAATATTTTCAATCTTATCTCCGTCTATCAGATAAAGACCGCCGCCGTCCGATCCGGCATATAATACACCATCCTCATCCTGATACATCGAAATAATACTCGGAGATTCCATTCCCTGCTCATAACCGTAGCCTTCGCTTATGGTATCATCCAACTCAATGATAGATATTCCTTCCTCTGTAGCAATAGCTATCCTTCCATCAGACAATTCGTACGTTATGTTAACTACATTTGTTCTGAGTCCGTCAAATCTGTCATATGTCTTAATCTTTCCCTCGGATGAGAATCTTACAATACCCATACGTCTGTAGACCGTAATCCACAGATTTCCTTTTGAATCGCACATTATATCTCTAATACTGTTTGTTCCGAGAAAATCTATAAGATTCGCAATCTTCTCATCTTCCACCGGCCTGTTCTTCTCGTCAAGCACGACAAGACCATCATCCGTACCTATATATTTGAAATCATCTCGAAATGTAATGCAGTTTGTTGAGCTTTCCGGAACTCCGAAACGATTGTTGAAATCAGCGAACTTTCCTCTGCCCATGAAAAGAAGACCGTTTCTGGACGAAGAAAACCAAAGATTTCCCTCGTAATCCACGATCATAGATGTGATATAATCATCGACTTTCATTCCATAAATGGATATATAGTCATAATCCTTATTAAGATAACCTGCACCGTTATCTGTACAGATATATATCCTGCCATTACTCGGATAAATGCGGTTGATACCTTCTCTGCCTGAATGTATAGGAGTCATTCTGTCAAAATTACTGAATGTCAGAATATCACTTCCGATAGTACCGACATAAACATTTCCCGCATCATCGGATGCGATGGTTGAAAGCTCAAAATCAGTAATCTTCGAAGTTGTTACAGACTGGAAATTACCATCCTTATCAAGTGCGAAAATCTTGTTTCCGCTGTAGATTCCATATATCTTTCCACCTGAAAGAGTCAGCGCTTTAATATTATGCTTCGCAAGATTTTCATCTCTAACGAGGCGCATTGACATTTCATCAACAGTATAAACTCCGTATGCAGTAGCAACATAGATAGTTCCGTCCTCACCCTCACATACGTCATTTACAGTTTTCAGTCCGTTATAATATTCATTTGAAAAATGTACTATATCATTTCCCTTGATATAGAAAAGTCCGTAGTTGCCCGTTGCAACCCAGAGTCTTCCGGATGAATCCTGAAAAAGGTTGTTGATGAAATAAACATCAGCCTTTTCAGTATCCCACAAGTTGTAGATTTTAAACTCTTTTCCTCCGAAACGGTAAAGACCGCCATCAGTACCTACCCAGATATAACCGGACTTCGTCTGATATACGCAGTTAACCTCTGTACTGCCGAGGCCGTTATCCTGGTTATAGACAATCTGAACATAATCGGATGGTATACTGTAATCCGCCCTTACCTTAACAACTTGAAAAAGGCATGTGATGACACATGCCAAAATCAGAGGGATTATGAAGTTAAAGATTCTTCTTTTATTCATTGGTAATCCCGTTCGTGAGGATAATGATCATTCTCACGCTTCTTTGAGGAAAGCCTCATAACCCTTTTCTGTTTCATAAATATCAGCCTTTGATGTTACCTCCCAAGGAGCATGCATATTAAGTACCGCAACTCCGCAGTCGATAACCTCCATTCCGTAAAGCGAAAGGATATAAGCTATGGTTCCGCCGCCGCCGACATCAACCTTTCCAAGCTCAGCTGTCTGATAGAATACCTTATTCTTCTCAAGAATGCCTCTGAGCTTTCCGATATACTCAGCATTTGCATCATTTGAACCTGACTTTCCTCTCGCACCGGTAAACTTATTGAAAACCATACCCCTGCCGAGGTAGGCTGCATTTTTCTTTTCAAAATTCGCACTGTAAAGCGGATCGTAACCTGCACTGACGTCAGATGAAAGCATATTGGAATTTGCGAGACATCTTCTGAGTGACAGATTGCTGTTATAGCCTGCAAGTTCAAGAATCTCTGCAAGAGAATTCTCAAAGAACTTGGATTGCATTCCCGTAGCACCTACAGATCCGATTTCCTCCTTATCAACAAGAAGAGTACATGAAGTCTTCTCAACCTTATCTACCGCAAGCTGTGCATAAAGCGATGTAAATGCACATACCTTATCATCCTGTCCGTAAGCAAGGATCATCGAACGGTCGAATCCGAGATCTCTAGGCTTTCCGGCAGGAACAATCTCAAGCTCTGCAGACATGAAGTCTTCTTCTTCAAATCCGTACTTAGCTTTAAGTATCTCAAGCACCTTTGATGTTACGAGACTGCCCTTACCCGGCTTCTTCTCATCTCCATCAGCCTTTTTAGCAGATGCCTTCTTATCGATAATGATAGGCTTTGAACCGATCAGAAGATCCAGATCCTCGCCCTCTACAGCCTTTGCTGCTTTCTTCTCCATCTGGTTTGCAGCAAGATGTATCAGAATATCCGTAACGCAGAATACCGGATCTGATTCATCCTCTCCGACAACCACGTCGATAACCGTGCCATCAGTCTTTACGACCACACCGTGAATAGCAAGCGGAAGTGTTACCCACTGATACTTCTTGATACCACCATAGTAATGTGTATCAAGATAAGCGAGATCACTGTCCTCATAAAGCGGATTCTGCTTTACATCAAGTCTCGGCGAATCTATATGTGCACCGAGAATGTTGATTCCCTCTTCAAGATTCTTCTTTCCGATATTGAAAAGAGCCACCGTCTTTCCCATGCATACAGCATAGATCTTCGAGCCTGCCTTCAGCTTCTTGCCTGATTTAACAGCCTCATCCAGGGAAATGTATCCTGCAGCCTTTGCCTTCTCGATTATATACTTAGTCCCTTCTCTTTCGGTCTTGCCATTGAAAAGGTAGTCTTTATATTCGTCACAAAGCTTCTCAAGCTTCTTCTCATCCTGCGGCTTATATGAAAGCCATGCGTTCTTTCGCTCCAATTTTCTGTCCTCCTTAAGGGTATAATACTGACGTCTGCCTGTTGTTGGAAGGGCGACCGAGATGACGCAACTGAAATGGTCACTCAGTCATCCCTTCCAACAGCATGATGACTGATTATGAATCAATATACATACGTCTGCCTGATGTCGTAAGGGCGCCTGAGATCACTCGATTGAATAGTGACTCAGGCATCCCTTACGACCGGCAGACTGATATTAATTAGAATAGTTTTATAATCACATAAATATGATGTCGCTCATCACACTAGCTCAGCTACCACCTCAGAAAGAATCGCAAATGCTTTGTCGATGTCTTCTTTGGATACGATGAGTGGTGGGATCATTCTGATAGTATTTGGCTTGATTGCTGTAAGCAGAAGTCCCTTATCACCTGCGTTATGCTTTATATCAAAGGCAATATCCTTCTCGAACTCTACTCCGACGAGAAGTCCCATTCCACGAACTTCCTTTATTCCCGGAAGTGCCTTCAGTTTGTCCATGAAGTAGTCTCCCATTGCTGCTGCATTTTCAGGGAGCTTTTCCTTGATGATTTCCTTGATTTCAGCACATGCTGCTGCAGCACAGACAGGGTTACCGCCGAAGGTTGTTCCATGTGCACCTGCACCGAAGGTACTCATAACCTTTTCGCTTGCACAGATACCTGCTATAGGCATTCCACCACCGAGAGCTTTAGCCATAGATACGATATCAGGCTTAACTCCGTAACGCATATATGCCATGAGGTCTCCTGTACGTCCCCAACCGGTCTGAACTTCATCAAAGAGAAGAAGCATTCCCTTCTCATCACAAAGCTTTCTGAGGCCCTGAAGGAATTCAGGTGTTGCAGGATAAACTCCGCCTTCGCCCTGAACAGGCTCAACCATGATAGCTATTGTATCTTCATCACAAGCATCTTCAAATGACTTGAGATTATTAAACTCAGCAAATGTAAATCCCGGAATAAACGGTGTATAACCATTTGTAAGGGCTGTTCCCGGCTGACCTGTTGCAGCAAGTGTAGCAAGTGTTCTTCCGTGGAAAGACATAGTTGCCGTTACAATCTTATATCTGTTCGGTCCATAGTTATCTGTTCCATACTTTCTTGCAAGCTTGATCATAGCTTCGTTTGCTTCTGCTCCGGAATTCTGATACTGGAATTTATCCATACCGATATTCTCGCAGACAAGTTTTGCAAGCATAGTCTGAGGAATTGTATAAAAATAATTTGAAGAATGGATAAGTGTCTCAGCCTGTTCCTTGATAGCTTCAACAACTGCTTTATTGCAATGACCTGTTGCATTAACAGCGATTCCGCCGATAAAGTCAAGATACTCCTTACCATCAGCATCTATAAGATACATTCCGTCACCTTTTTCGGCAACGATATCATATCTCTTCATAAGATTCTCATTTAGATATTTATGTGCTGTTTCAATCAGCTCTTCACGTGTCATCCCTGTACTATTTAAATCCATAATTTTTTCCTCTTTTCAAAATACTTATATATGATCAAGTCACCGTATCACGTCATTATATCACTTAATCTGCTTCATCTCAAGAAGACGAGCCGCCCTTTTTCTTTCTTTTCATCCGAACAGACAAAACTGTTACTATACCTGCCAGACACATTAAGAGCATCACGCCGATCATTATTATCTGCTGTTTTAGTTTTGCTCTGTCTAATGTAGCATCTATTACATACTTCTTAATGATACAATCCTTTTGCGTAACACCGGAATCCAGAACAGTCTGCTCATATAATCCGTAATATACATTTATTTCCAACAGCTGACCTGAATACTCAAGAACCGGTAAATCAGAATTATCCTTTAAACTCTCAGAAATATTTACAGGTTCATTTAAATACTTATCTATTATACTTTTCTCTCTGTCATTTAAATGAATCGCACAGATCTTATTTTTCTCCGGATTGCCTGATTCATCATATATAACTATCGGATAGTAAACGCCGGATCTTCCCTCCGGATAAAAAGGCTTTCCAACGCAGTTAAATCTGACCGTAACATATTCACCCATTTCAGGAGTTTCACCACTAGCCACAATACTGTTAAGATCTCTCTTTTTATCAAAAAAAGCATAGGCTCCGTCATCGATAATTGTTACTGTAAGAATAATCGCACTGAAAATAACCGCAAAAGAAGCAAGTGCAACGAACATAACCGTTAGGCCGTCACCGTCAAAGCTTGATGCAAAAAAGCCTCCACCGCCTTTTTTATTCTTATCCGGAGTCACCTTCATGTACATTTCAATCGAAACAATCATCGTAAGAAGTGCCAATATTATCAGTCTTATATTATCCAATGATATATTCTCCTGTCCGATTTATATATTATATTATCCATCAAGAATTAACTTTCAACATTACCACAGTAAATATTATTACATATAGTATTGCAGCCACAACTATAACAGCCACCCATTTTCCATTGCCTTTTATCGGTATTTCTTTTCTTGCAGGCATGTTTCGGGGAACAAAATAATCCGTAGTATCAATCTTAAGCCCTTTCTTTGGTCCATCCGCAGTATCTTTCCAAAGCCGAAAATACACTCCGAAACATCCTATCAGAAAAGAAAAGATTCCAAGTATGGTATTACCGATCATCGTAAGAATTTTTCTTTCTGTACGGATATAATTAATTATATTCCCAAATATTCCACTCAGATCATGTATATTCCAATCGAAATATATATGAAGACAGACCGCTGCGATTTCAGATACCGAAACAAGAATCAATCCGATAACCAGACAAATGATAAGTCCGGTTCTGCCGAATGCTCCCGAAAGAAGCATGTAGCCTTTTACTGTAAGAATCGCCAAGGCTAATCCGACAATACCCGGAATTATTCCAAAAAAGCCGCAGAAAATCCAAAGAGCGAATCCGATCATCGCTCCAATTACAGCCCCGACTGTACCAAGTATTATATTTTCATCATCTGTATCGAATTGTTTATTCATTGTATTTCCTGTTGTTTTCTATCTCATTTTTTATATTGCTGATTACAATACCCGATAGTACCAGTATTATACCTATTATAACTCCAAACTTCATCTTCTCTCCGAACCATATAATGCCATTAAGTGTTGCGATTACCGGCTCTATTGAAGCAATGATCGATGCCTGCCCGTTTTCAACAGATTTAAGTCCTATCGTATATACAAGATAAGGAACCACAGTAGAAACAAGGACGAATACAACTGATAGAATAACGCTTCCTGAAGAGCTTGAAACTACTGATGCAACTTCCAAAGGGCTGGCGAAGAAGATGGTTCCGATCGTTGCAAAAAGAAATGTATAAAAGCTTATGGTATATGAATTATATCCTCTTTCGATTGCATATCTTCCGAAAATCGAATAAAGCGCATATCCAAGTCCCGCACCAAGTCCGATGAAAAGTGTCTTTACGGTAAGTCTCTCGCCACCACCCAGAACACCTGTAACAAAGATAAGCCCGGTAAATGAAAGCATAAGTGCGAGAATCTTATGTCTTGTAAGCTTCTCCTTAAAACAAAAGGCCGAAATAATCATTACAAAAGCCGGTGCAGTATACAGAAGAATCGCTGCAACCGAAAGTGAGGTTATAGTTATTTCCTTAAAATAACAAAGATTAAAGAACACTATACTAAGCAGGCCTGTTCCGAGGAAACACCATACATCTTTTAATTTGATTTTAAAAAGTTTTCTATCCTTAATAACAAGAATAAGAGCCATGAATACAGTTGTAAGCACAGCTCTAAAAAATACAATATCCCAGGAATTAAGTCCCTTTTCATTAAGCGGTCTGACAAAAAGTCCCATGCATCCCCAGAGTATTCCGGCAAGCATGATCAGAAGTTTACTACCCAAATGTTCTATATTCTTATTCATAGTAACAGTCTCTCGATACCATCATCCATTATGTACTAAAATTTTGTAATGTTTATCTGAAAAAACTGGTAGCCAAAGATAACATCACATAACCCATAAATATACTGAAAAGGTTTGCAGCTATAGCATATTTGATTCCCTTTATCGGATGATGATCATCGTACATATCCACAAGATTAATTGCATAGACCACTGATTCTATCGCTATTATAAAGATTTCAATCCAGCAGCTCACAACGAACATGAATAATCCCGCATTCCAGAAGATTGCAATAAATGTATTCAGTCCGATCTGTGTTATTGTATTCGTAACAAAGAAACATATCAGATTTCTTTTATTATTCGGGTATCTGAATATCTTCAGCATAATGTATTCAAAAATAAGTGTAAGGATATAACATACTATAATCCAGAATATTCTTTTTCCATATCCCTTACCCTTATTCTTTTCTGTTAATGTATCTGCAGAGAAATCATAAGTCACTTCAGAATTATACTCTTCTATATGAATTTCTTTACTTATCGTGATTGTTCCGTCAGTCGAAATAATTATTACTCTGAATGGATTCGGAACCATATAATCAAAGAGATAGACACCTTCATCATTCTTCTTATAAACATTTCTTCCCACAGGTGACTCGAAGAAATACCACTTTTGATAATAAAAGTTTTTCAGATATTCTCTCACTGAATCTTCCGTTACACTGTCGATTTTTAACTCTGCTTCCGGCATATCGTATTCAAATTCATTTGAGAGCAGTGCAACATAATAATCTGCCGGTGCATTTACAACCGTAAGCTTGATAGACGGCTTCGGCCCCATATCTGCACGAACTTTCTCAGGAAAAACCGCAAGAAATGTACCTATAACAAGAATTAATATCACAAGTTTCTTTAATCGCTTCATATAGTTTATCCACCAAATTTATATCCCATAATCCAACAATCAAATTAAATAAGTAACAAACCGGAAGGAACTATTAAAGGATCCTTCCGGTTCAATTAATCCAATGATTATTTTATCATAATATTTAGATTATAACATTAAAACTTTTTACGGCGTTTACGTATAGCTAATATAACTATACCTGCTGTCGAAAGTATTAACAATGCTGCAATCAGACCGACTGACATATTGTCTCCTGTTTTAACAGATGTAACCTTGCTATCGGTAATTGTTACAGTTGATGTTTTTTCTGTAGTAGTTGTTGTATCGTTTGTTTTTTCAGCATTTACCACAGGATTTTCAACCATATCCAAAGTAAATATATCTTCGTTTCCAATCTGTACTGTTGCTGTATCTCCACCGTTAACAACTTTACCGGTTCCACCGTTTGACTTAAGTGCTCCCTCAAGTACTTTTACTCTGAGGGATACTGATCCTTCCTGTCCTGCAGGAACATCTTTAATAGTCCAGATTACAGTACCGTTTTCATATACGCCATTATCTGATGAAGTAATATATGATACCTGAGAATCAAGTTTATCTTTAATAGTTACTGTAGCTGAATCATTTGTATAGTTCTTATACTTGATCTGGTATATTATCTCATCTCCAACTTTTACTTCACCCAATGTTCCGTTTCCGACATATGGGACAACTTCTCTCTTCGTCGGTTTAACAGGTACCGGAGGTGTTGGTGTGATTTCTTCAATAACCGGATTTTCAACCACCTCAAGTATATATTCCGGATCATTTCCGACTTTAACAGTTGAAGTATCTCCACCGTTTACAACCTTTCCATTGCCGCCCTTTGATGCTAGCGCTCCTTCAAGTACTTTTACTGAAAGCGTCACTTCTCCGGTTGTTCCGGCCGGAACATCTTTTATAGTCCAAACAACCGTTCCATTATTATTTGAACCACCATCCGATGATTTTACATACTGTACATTTGCATCCAGCTTATCCGAAATCACTACGTCAGTTTTTTCGGTCTTATAATTCTTATAGCTGATTCTGTAAGTTATCTCATCTCCAACCTTTACGTCGCCAAGAATTCCAGTACCCTGATATGGTGTAACCTCTTCCTTATGAGGCTTTTCAACATCATACTCATCTACAGGATTTTCTACTGTATTAAGCGTATACTCGTTGTCGTTGCCAACCTTTACAGATGCTGTATCTCCGCCATTTACGACTGAGCCTGTTCCACCCTTGGACTTAAGTGCTCCTTCGAGTACCTTAACCTTAAGCGTTACTGTTCCTTCATCGCCAGCCGGTACAGACTTAAGCGTCCATGTAACAATACCTGAAGCCAATGTTCCTTCATCAGATGCACTTACAAACTCTACATTCTTATCAAGTGTATCCTTGATTACTACATCTGCTGCAGTACCCTTATAGTTCTTGTAGCTGATCTCATATGTTATCTCGTCTCCGACCTTAACCGAGCCGAGTTTGCCCTGTCCCTGATATGGTGCTGTTTCCTTCTTCGTTGGGTTATCCGGTACAGGATTTTCTACAGCTTCAACTGTCTGCTCTGCGTCATTTCCGACCTTTACAGTTGTTGAATCTCCACCGTTAACGACCTTACCCGGTCCACGATTCGAAGAAAGCGCTCCTTCAAGAACTTTAACTTTGAGTGTTACTTCTCCGGTTGCTCCTGCAGCTACATTCGCTATTGTCCATGTAACCGTTCCATTTGTATTGGCTCCACCATCTGAAGCCTCTACAAATTCAACATTCTTATCAAGTGTATCCTTGATCACAACAGTTGCAGGAATTGTCTTATAGTTCTTGTAACTAATTTTATAAGTGATCTCGTCTCCGACCTTTACAGGTGAGAGTTCACCGGTACCCTGATATGGTGTTACCTCTTCCTTATGAGGCTTTTCAACATCATACTCATCTACAGGATTTTCTACTGTATTAAGCGTATACTCGTTGTCGTTGCCAACCTTAACAGATGCTGTATCTCCGCCATTTACGACTGAGCCTGTTCCACCCTGGGACTTAAGTGCTCCTTCGAGTACCTTAACCTTAAGCGTTACTGTTCCTTCATCGCCAGCCGGTACAGACTTAAGTGTCCATGTAACTACTCCGTTTGTATTTACTCCACCATTTGAAGCCTCAACGAATTCAACATTCTTATCAAGTGTATCCTTGATCACTACATCAGCTGCAGTACTCTTATAGTTCTTGTAGCTGATCTCATATGTTATCTCGTCTCCGACTTTTACTGATCCGAGTTTGCCCTGTCCCTGATATGGTGCTGTTTCCTTCTTCGTTGGGTTATCCGGAACCGGATTTTCTACAGCTTCAACTGTCTGTTCGGTGTCATTACCAACCTTTACAGTTGTTGAATCTCCACCGTTTACAACCTTACCAGGTCCACGTTTCGAAGAAAGTGCTCCTTCAAGAACCTTGACTTTAACTGTAACCTCTCCGGTTGCACCTGCAGCTACATTTGCTATTGTCCATGTAACCGTTCCGTTTGTATTAACTCCACCATTTGAAGCTTCAACAAATTCAACATTCTTATCAAGTGTATCCTTGATCACAACAGTTGCAGGAATTGTCTTATAGTTCTTGTAACTGATATTATATGTGATCTCATCTCCGACCTTTACAGGTGAGAGTTCTCCGGTACCCTGATATGGTGTTACCTCTTCCTTATGAGGCTTTTCAACATCATACTCATCTACAGGATTTTCTACTGTATTAAGCGTATACTCGTTGTCGTTTCCAACCTTTACAGTTGCAGTGTCGCCGCCGTTAACAACCTTACCCGGTCCTTGTTTCGAAGAAAGTGCCGACTCAAGTACTTTAACTTTGAGTGTAACTGTCCCTTCCTCTCCGGCCGGTACTGACTTAAGCGTCCAGTTTACTGTTCCGTCTGTATTCACTCCACCATTAGAGGCACTTACAAACTCTACATTCTTATCAAGTGTATCCTTGATCACTACATCAGCTGCTGTACTCTTATAGTTCTTATAGCTGATCTCATAGGTGATCTCGTCTCCAACCTTAACAGATCCGAGTTTGCCCTGTCCCTGATATGGTGCTGTTTCCTTCTTTGTCGGATTATCCGGTACAGGATTTTCTACAGCTTCAACTGTCTGTTCGGTGTCATTATCAACCTTAACAGTTGTTGAATCTCCACCGTTTACAACCTTACCAGGTCCACGTTTCGAAGAAAGTGCACCTTCAAGAACCTTAACTTTGAGTGTTACCTCTCCGGTTGCACCTGCAGCTACATTTGCTATTGTCCATGTAACCGTTCCATTTGTATTAACTCCACCATTTGAAGCTTCAACAAATTCAACATTCTCATCAAGTATATCCTTGATCACTACAGTTGCAGGAATTGTCTTATAGTTCTTGTAACTGATCTTATATGTGATCTCGTCTCCAACCTTTACAGGTGCGAGTTCACCGGTACCCTGATATGGTGTTACCTCTTCCTTATGAGGTTTTTCAACATCATACTCATCTACAGGATTTTCTACTGTATTAAGCGTATACTCGTTGTCGTTGCTAACCTTAACAGATGCTGTATCTCCGCCATTTACGACTGAGCCTGTTCCACCCTGGGACTTAAGTGCTCCTTCGAGTACCTTAACCTTAAGCGTTACTGTTCCTTCATCGCCAGCCGGTACAGACTTAAGTGTCCATGTAACTACTCCGTTTGTATTTACTCCACCATTTGAAGCCTCAACGAATTCAACATTCTTATCAAGTGTATCCTTGATCACTACATCAGCTGCAGTACTCTTATAGTTCTTGTAGCTGATCTCATATGTTATCTCGTCTCCGACTTTTACTGATCCGAGTTTGCCCTGTCCCTGATATGGTGCTGTTTCCTTCTTCGTTGGGTTATCCGGAACCGGATTTTCTACAGCTTCAACTGTCTGTTCGGTGTCATTACCAACCTTTACAGTTGTTGAATCTCCACCGTTTACAACCTTACCAGGTCCACGTTTCGAAGAAAGTGCTCCTTCAAGAACCTTGACTTTAACTGTAACCTCTCCGGTTGCACCTGCAGCTACATTTGCTATTGTCCATGTAACCGTTCCGTTTGTATTAACTCCACCATTTGAAGCTTCAACAAATTCAACATTCTTATCAAGTGTATCCTTGATCACAACAGTTGCAGGAATTGTCTTATAGTTCTTGTAACTGATATTATATGTGATCTCATCTCCGACCTTTACAGGTGAGAGTTCTCCGGTACCCTGATATGGTGTAACTTCCTCCTTATGCGGTTTCTCAACATCATACTCATCAACAGGATTTTCCACTGTATTAAGTGTGTATTCGTTGTCGTTTCCAACCTTTACAGTTGCAGTGTCACCACCATTGATGACTGAGCCTGTTCCACCCTGGGACTTAAGTGCTCCTTCGAGTACCTTAACCTTAAGTGTAACTGTTCCTTCCTCTCCGGCCGGTACTGACTTAAGCGTCCATGTAACTACTCCGTTTGTATTTACTCCACCATTTGAAGCCTCAACGAATTCAACATTCTTATCAAGTGTATCTTTGATTACAACATCAGCTGCTGTACCCTTATAGTTCTTGTAGCTGATCTCATATGTAATCTCGTCTCCGACCTTTACTGATCCGAGTTTACCCTGTCCCTGATATGGTGCTGTTTCCTTCTTCGTTGGGTTGTCCGGTACAGGATTTTCTACAGCTTCAACTGTCTGTTCGGTATCATTACCAACCTTAACAGTTGTTGAATCTCCACCGTTTACAACCTTACCAGGTCCACGTTTCGAAGAAAGTGCTCCTTCAAGAACTTTAACTTTGAGTGTTACTTCTCCGGTTGCACCTGCAGCTACATTTGCCATTGTCCATGTAACCGTTCCATTTGTATTAACTCCACCATTTGAAGCTTCAACAAATTCAACATTCTCATCAAGTATATCCTTGATCACTACAGTTGCAGGAATTGTCTTATAGTTCTTATAACTGATCTTATATGTAATTTCATCTCCAACCTTTACAGGTGAGAGTACTCCTGTTCCCTGATATGGTGTAACTTCCTCCTTATGCGGTTTCTCAACATCATACTCATCAACAGGATTTTCCACTGTATTAAGTGTGTATTCGTTGTCGTTTCCAACCTTTACAGTTGCATTGTCGCCGCCGTTAACAACCTTACCCGGTCCTTGTTTCGAAGAAAGTGCCGACTCAAGTACTTTAACTTTGAGTGTAACTGTTCCTTCCTCTCCAGCCGGTACTGACTTAAGCGTCCAGTTTACTGTTCCGTCAGTATTCACTCCACCATTAGAAGCACTTACAAACTCCACATTCGGATCAAGCGTATCCTTGATAACTATATCAGCTGATCTGTTCTTATAGTTTTTATAATTTATCTCATAAGTTATCTCTTGTCCTACCTTAACTTCTCCGAGAACTCCCGTTCCGTCATATGGCGCCGCCTCTTTCTTGGTCGGAGTCACAGGTGTCGGATCTTCTATAAATCCGGCATTTTGATCATACAACGTATATACTATTTCATCATTTGTAATCTTCAAATGTTCATTTTGACTATCTGTTTCTGCCAGTTCTCTTATTTCCGAATCCGAAGGAAGAACTATACTGCTTATTATTCCATATCGTGTACCGTTTGTATCAATTCCATCGCCTGCCTTATTGTCCTCTTTCGTCTCTGTGGTATCAAGATCGACTTTAACAACAATATCATATGTTCCGGCAGCTACATCTTGAAAAATATAGCTTCCGTCAGCCTTAGTTGTAGTTTCAGCTATTACGTTTCCATTTTCATCTATTAGCTGTACAGTCTTTCCGCCTAATACTTCCTCTTCATCATCTATCTTACTGTCCTTATCTGTGTCGAGCCATGCCACACCTTCAACATTACGTTTTACTGGAGTATATGTATTATTAAATACTGCACCATTTTCACCATCCGAATAAACCGTATTTATATCCAGGACATAGTTTTTCTCTATATTTTCACCATTTTGAACTTCTTCTAGACGTCTTGTAACCTTAACCGTAACTTCACATATATGATCATCGTATTCCATACCATCCTTCTTAGTAACGGTATTTTCTCCATCTTTAGGAAGAACCTCTCGTATGAAATAATGATATTCACCCGGCCCGGAATATATAAATCCTTCGTTCTTAACCTTATTCTCATTTGACGAATCCATGTAGTATATTTCATCAAAAACCGCAACTCCCGAGGAATTGCATGATGCTGTATCTATAACTCCGTTTTCGTCATACAGTTCAAACTCAAATTCACCTTCATCTATATCCTTTCCTTTTAGAGTTTTCTGAACCTTTAACTGAAGTTTCTGTGGCGAAACCACAATGTCATCTAAGATAGAATCATTAATTGAGAAATCAAAACCACTATGATCCGGGCAAACATTGTTGGCATCTATTACCATCTGCTGTGTACATACCATAGTCTGGTTTTCCAAAATACTGTCTTCCGTATATTGAAAATTCGGATTTTCTGTAACAACCGGAGCACCTTCAAATTTAGTAACTGTTGTTTTTTCGGAAATCGGTTTTAATCCAATATCAATATGAAATATTGCCTTGGTAATATCAGCACTTTTGTCTACTAACTGAACATCCGGATGATATGCCAGCGAATAATACTTTGATGTAAATTCATTCTGACCTACATTCAGCGGCTGATACATATGGTTTTCATATTTTGCCAGCCTTTGTTCTTCTGTATCACCATATGGAATACCGTATATTTCAGAGTAATCTATATTAGCCACATACATCTCATATGTGCGTTCAACCATCTTAACCGTTCCATCTTCATAAACAGTTGCTTCTTTAGTCGTATATACTACACCATCTGAGATTTCTAGGTCTGAATGATCATAATTCTGTCCTGAAACACTTTGCGGGTCAATTACACTTATATAATAAGTACTGCTTCCCTGCCATATCCTTGTATTTCCTATTGGTGCTACTGCTTTTATAACAGCTTCTCGTACCCTGCCGTTTTCTGTATCTACCTCTTCCTGAGAAATTATTTCGAGTGCTCCTCCGGCCTCTCCCACATAAAAATACTGATTTATTTCACTATCAGATCTAAGTTTGATTGTCTGACCGACTCTCATTATATAAGGGTTGTCATGTGAATTAGGAGTCTTTTGAATATCTCCTCCTATTACTCCCGTCAAGTGATCCTTCTCTACATATCCATTAGCTGTATATACATATATGGAGAACTCACCATTGCTGAATTCTACTCCCGTCGAGTCCGCAACAATATCTTCAACCTTCTCCATTACATCATTCTGATCATCATAATGAAGGAGTTCAAATGACTCCCCTTCTAATTTATTCTTTTCAGGTATTTCAATCGAAACATCTATATCTTTTCCATCTTTCGGCTCGATTTCTTCACCAAGCTCATTACGGAAGGATATATCTACTGCAATAGCATCCTGAACTTCATTATCAATCTTTTCTGTCAGTTGTTCTGTTATCTCCTTGCTGACATCTTTAACAACCATAGTTGTATTTTCGGGAAAAATGTCTGAGCCCGCAAAAGCTCTTACTATAATGCCCGATGCCGTTCTCTCTTCAAAATCCTGAGCAGGCATCGGTATAAGGTCCTCAGCTGCTATTTCAGATTTCTCATGCACAGTCTCACTTTGGACTTCCTGTTCTTCCTGAACCGCATCACTTTGGATTTCCGATTCCTCATGTGCCGCATCACTTTGGATTTCCGATTCCTCATGTGCCGCCTCGATTTGGATTTCCGGTTCCTCATTCACAGTCTCGCTTTGGATTTCCAGTTCCTCATTTACAGTCTCGCTTTGGATTTCCGGTTCCTCATACACTGCATCTCCCGGACTGCTAATATCACTTGCATATACAACGGAATCCGAATCAAGTGCTGTTGATACAACTGGTATATTCACATTGCTGAGTACCATCGATGCAGCAAGGATCAATGCCATTATCTTTTTTCTGTTTCTATTATTCCTATTATTTCTATTAAACATATAAGCTCCCTCTGGTTATAAATTCATAATTACAACATCCCACTTATATATTAATACAAAACTTGATTAAAATCCAATAAAAAATCGACAATAATTTTAAACATTTTTCCCAAAAACCTTATCCAGCAACAAAAGAAGAGCTATGCAAACAAAATTGCATAGCTCCAAAAAATGAATAATTGTTAAATTATATAATCACCTTTAGTTTGCGTACTGGGCATTATATAACTCCGAATAAAATCCCTTCTTATCCAAGAGTTCTGTATGTGTACCCTGTTCGATTATATTTCCATCCTTCATTACAAGGATCAGATCAGCACTCTGAATGGTCGACAGTCTGTGTGCAACTATAAAGCTTGTTCTGCCCTGCATCATCTTCGCAAAAGCATTCTGTATTCTTATCTCGGTTCTTGTATCAATTGAAGATGTAGCCTCATCAAGTATGAGCATAGGCGGCAGATTAAGTACTACTCTGGTTATACAGAGAAGCTGCTTCTGTCCCTGAGACAAGATTCCTCCATCTTCTGTAAGCTCTGTATCATACCCCTTCGGAAGTCGTCTGATAAAGCTATGTGCATGGGTGAGCTTTGCTGCTGCTATTATCTCTTCATCAGTTGCATCAGGCTTTCCGTAAGCTATATTATCCCTTACGGTTCCTGTCTTAAGCCATGTTTCCTGAAGGACCATTCCGTAGTTCTCTCTGAGACTCTTTCTGGTCACATTTCTTATATCTTTTCCGTCAACACTTATGCATCCCTTATTGACATCATAGAATCTCATAAGAAGGTTAATTACAGTACTCTTGCCGCATCCTGTAGGTCCGACAATCGCTACTCTCTTTCCCTGCTCAACCTTAAGATTAAATCCTGTTATAAGCTTCTTGTCCGGAACATAAGAGAATACTACACCGTCTATATCAACCTGCCCCTTAACATTCTGAAGCTCCTCAGAATCGGCATCAGAGCTTTCCGGTGTTTCATCGATCATTTCAAATACACGTCCCGCACATGCAACTGCATTCTGAAGCTCGGTCATAACTCCCGATATTTCATTAAAAGGCTTAGCATACTGTGTTGCATAGCTGAGGAATACAGTGAGCTGTCCTACACTGAGTACGCCTCGGATAACAGAGAAAGCTCCCACGATTCCGACTCCGGCATAAACTATATTGTTTACGAATCTCGTTCCCGGATTCGTCAGAGATGAGAAAAATGTAGCCTTAAGGGTTGCTTTCGATAAGTCATCATTTATTACTTCAAATCTCTTCTCAGCATCATCTTCATATGAAAACGCCTGTACTACCTTCTGGTTGCCGATCATTTCTTCAACCAGACCTGTCATCTCGCCTCTTGCTTCAGACTGTTTTTTAAACATATTAAATGTTTTCTTGGCAAGCTGCGATGCGAAAATAAGCGACATCGGAGTAAGCAGAACAACTACAAGGCTGATTCTCACATTTACGGAAAACATAAAGATAAGTGTTCCGAGTATAGTTATAACTCCCGTAAACAGCTGTGAAAATCCCATCAGAAGTCCGTCAGCGAACTGATCGATATCAGAAACGATCCTGGATACCGTGTCACCATAACTCTTACTGTCTATATAAGAAAGAGGCAGACTTTCCATATGATTATACGCTTCGGTCCTTATGTCCTTAACGATATTATATGTAATCTTGTTATTGAGAATGCTCATGATCCACTGGGAAACTGCAGCACCTGCGATAACAGCGATCATCTGAAGCAGGATATCCTTTACCGCTTCGAAGTTAACATTTCCCTTTTCAACTATATTATCGATAGCTCTTCCGGCTAAAATCGGAATATACAGCTGAAGTACAACAGTTGCGGCCGCAGCCATAAGCGACAGGATAACAAGTATTCTGTAATTCTTTATACATTTCAGGATTCTCTTATATGTATCTTTCATGATGCCACCTCCTTAGATGTATTGTCACCCATCTGAGAATGGCATATCTCACGATAAATCTCACAACTTTCAAGTAATTCATCATGAGTTCCGATTCCGGCTATACGACCATCGTCGAGAACTATTATCTTATCAGCATGCATTATTGATGAAGCGCGCTGTGAAACCATAAATACAGTCATTCCCTCACTGTATTTCTTAATTGCGGATCTCATAGCTGCATCTGTAGCATAGTCAAGTGCTGATGAACTGTCATCCAGAATCAGGATTTCCGGATGTCTAACAAGAGCTCTTGCAACAGTAACTCTCTGCTTCTGTCCGCCGGAAAGATTTCTCGCTCCCTGATTAAGCTTGAAATTTATTCCACCCTCTTTTTCTTCAATAAAGCCAAGAGCCTGTGCAGCCTGAAGTGCCTCGCGGACTTCTTCATCAGATGCATCGATCTTGCCCCATCTTACATTCTCGGCAACCGTGCCCTTAAAGAGTACCGCCTTCTGAGGAACAACTCCGATCTTGCATCTAAGTTCTTCCTTGCCCAGTTCTTTTACATCTTTACCGTCAACATAAACCTCACCCGAGGTCGCATCATAAAATCTCGTAATAAGATTAACAAGCGAAGATTTACCCGAGCCTGTACCGCCTATGATTCCTATTGTATCTCCGGGCATTGCAGAAAACGAAATCTCATCGAGAGAGTTATCTCCACTGTCATTATAATTCAGGCCTACATTTCTAAACTCAACACGTGGAACTGAGATTTCTGCTGTTGAAGTACTCTTTGAATTACCGTCTTTTCCTTCAACCATCTCACGAAATTCAATTGATGACTTAAGATTCAAGATATCATTTACTCTGTTGGCACATGCTACAGACTTTGTCATAGTGATTATCAAATTTGCAAGCTTTACAAGCTCAACAAGTATCTGAGACATATAGTTTACAAGTGCAACTATCTGTCCCTGAGTCAGGCTTCCCTCTTCTACTCTGAATCCGCCTTTATATATGATTGCTGCTATTCCGAGATTAACGATTACAAGCGTTACGGGATTCATAAATGATGACAGTCTGCCGACACGCATCTGCTCTGCACGGAGACTTTCAGCTGCATCACCGAAATCCGCCATTTCCTGTTTCTGTCTGTTAAAGGCACGCACTACTCTTACACCCACGAGACTTTCTCTCGTAAGCAGAGTTACCCTGTCCATTTTCGTCTGCACCTTCTTATAAAGCGGCAGCGAACCGTATGTAACGCCACATACGACAATAACCAGAAGCGGAAGAACTATGCAGAAAATAAGCGCAGTTCTAACATCCACCGTAAATGCCATTATGACCGCACCGAATACAACGAAAGGTGATCTGAGGAACAGTCTCAGCATCATATTAACGCCTGTCTGAACCTGATTAACATCACTTGTCATTCTTGTTATAAGAGTTGATGCACCCGTCTTATCTATTTCTTTATATGACAGGCTCTCTATATGCTTAAACAGCTCAAGTCTCAGACTTCTACCCACACCGATAGCGGCAACAGCCGAAAAATACTGCGCAGTCACGGAAAATGTGAGTCCAACAACCGCAAGTGCAACAAGCACTCCGCCCATTTTAAAGGTATGACTGAGATCTCCTATTTTGATTCCGTTATCGATCATACTTGCCACAACAAGCGGAACAAACAGTTCGAAGAGTGCCTCAAGCATTTTAAAAAGCGGTGCCAAAACCGCCTGAAGCTTATGATCTTTTAAAAATTTGAAAATTTTAAACAATGTACTTTAATCCTTTATTCTGTATTTTTATTCTGCATTCATATTCTAAATTCTTATTTTGTATTCTTATTCTGTATTCATATTCTGCATTCTTATTCTGTATCTGAATCATTCATATATTTTTTGATATAGATTTTTTGATTATTATCTAAATCCTTTTCATAATAATTTATTATCCGATTAAGATTATCTGTATAATTCTACTACACCCAAACAGAGCAAACAAGCAGATAATTGCGTTTATACTCTTTCATTTTGCCATATTCGTTCGTAAGTTATATATTCAATCCGGAATTTTCTCATATTCATTCCAGAGTTCTACTCATATCCATTCCTGAGTTCTGCTCATATCCATTCCTGAGTTTTACTCATATTCATTCCTTAGTTCTGCTCATATCCATTCCTGAGTTTTACTCATATTCATTCCTGAGTTCTGCTCATATCCATTCCTGAGTTTTACTCATATTCATTCCTGAGTTCTGCTCATATCCATTCCTGAACAACCCATGTAGCTACAAATAGACAAAAGCATGCTACTGCAGTTAAACAAAACCATTGCATAAAAACTGATTAAATTGTAAACTGTTTAAGTCGCTCTATAAACAATACTACGGAGATATTGTAATGAAGGAACAGAAGAAAAATACGCAGCTTACACATTCGCTGATTCTGCTTTTAACAGCCATCATCTGGGGAACATCCTTTGTGGCCCAGTCATCCGGAATGCAGACAGTAGGTCCTTTAATTTATAACTGTATAAGAATGTTTCTCGGCGGATTGATTCTGATTCCGATCATATATATCAAAAATCGAATTGAAGCCCGTAAGCATCCTGAATTAACTGATAATTACAAATCCATACAGAAACTTTCTATACGTAAAGGAATTACCGCAGGTATCATACTTGCTGTTGCCAGTAATCTTCAAAATGTGGCAATGATCGATACTTCTGCCGGAAAAGCAGGCTTTATGACCGCGCTATATATCATACTGGTCCCTATTCTCGGAATATTCATGAAAAAAAAGACGTCTGTTCTCACATGGATCAGCGTCTTTCTCGCAATAGTCGGACTTTATTTTCTATGTATTGGAAGAGACGGTGATATGAGTCTTGTCCCTTCAGACATCCTTCTTCTGGGATGTGCTCTGTTCTTCTCATTCCATATACTTTATATCGACAGCCTTGATAAATCAATAGACGGGCTCACACTGTCGAGTACCCAGTTCATTACAACAGGTTTTATCAGTATACCTTTCATATACTTAATAGATATACTGGTATTTAAACGCTTCCCGTCATTTGATATTCTGTGGGAAGCACGACTTCCGATATTCTACTCCGGATTTATGAGCTGCGGAATAGCATACACACTCCAGATCATTGGTCAGAAGGGTGTAAATCCTACTCTCGCATCTCTTATAATGAGCCTTGAATCTGTGGTATCCGCTATATCAGGGCTTATAATACTTCGCCAGAAGCTTTCTGTCGATGAAACCATCGGTTGTATAGTCATGTTCACAGCTGTAATACTCGCACAGATCAACCCACACTCCTTCAAAAAAGGAAGTACAGCAGAACCCAATCCTGAATCCTGATAAGGCTTTATCACATTAAGCACACCTTGAATTCTTATCAGTATTAATCAACTACATCTGAACCTGAATTATTATCAGATTTAATCTATTAAGCATACCTCGAATTCTTATCAGTATTAGTCAACTACATCTGAACCTAAATTCTTATCAGGCTTTATTACAATATAATCAGCCCTCATCTTCCTCATCGGAATCATCTTGCTTAGAACTACCATTATTCTGTCTCTTCTTAAGGAAAGCTATGAGACATATAGCAGCTGCAGCTACAAGAAGAACTCCCACCACAAGAACTATTGGCGACTGATCACCCGTTCTAATCTGAAACATTGACTCATGAATACCCATATAAACACTCCTTTATACTTGCTTTACTAACTATTTATTGATATTTCCTTTATTGTTAGTAAATCAATCCGTCGTGTCTCTATCTTCCTTCTCTCTTTACTAACAATTCTTCTGTTTTCCGCTTTTTGTTAGTAAAACCAATCCTTAAGCCTCTATATTTCGTCCTGCTTTACTAACAATTCTTCTGTTTTCCGCTTTTTGTTAGTAAAACCAATCTTTAAACCTCTATATTTCGTCCTGCTTTACTAACAATTCTTCTGTTTTCCGCTTTTTGTTAGTAAAACCAATCTTTAAACCTCTATATTTCATCCTGCTTTACTAACAATTCTTCTGTTTTCCGCTTTTTGTTAGTAAAACCAATCTTTAAGCCTCTATATTTCATCCTGCTTTACCAACAATTCTTCCGGATTTTCAAGAGTGTATGCTCTTCCAACAAAAATATCACACACACATCTAAAATAATATATCCCATATACTTCAGAAAAATATATATCCCACATACTTCAGAAAAATATATATCTCACATACTTCAGAAAAATATATCTCTCACATACTTCAGAAAAATATATATCTCACATACTTCAGGAAAATATATCTCACACAGAATTCTGAAAAATGTATCTCCACAGACTTACGAAAAACACTTCTCTCATAAATCCTCGGAAAATATATCTCACAAACTTCAGGAAAATATATATCTCACAAACTTCAGGAAAATATATATCCACAAACTCCCGAAAAACATATCTCCCACAAATTAAAAAGTGACAGCTCATCATCTGATGCACTGTCACTCTTATTCATCATCCTAATTAATTCAATATTAATACGAATACTTATTTAATGCATAAACCGCAAGGACAAATGCAAGTCCAATAAGGATATCGGATTCAACAACTATATCCATGATATATGTAGGTGTAAGGTTAAGTGCCTGTCCCGGAATAAGATAAAGGTCATTTCTTACCTTCATAACATCCAAAGAACCACGCTTAACAACATAGTTCCACATAATAGCGTCACCTACTATTTCCCAGTCTTCATCAAAGTCGATATTGTAATTCTGGGCCAATGTGAAGAAGTCTCTTTCGATGGTACCGAATTTATCTCGTGCTGCAAACTCAAATCTTGCAACATCACCATCATACTTTTCCTGAACATATGCTACTTCAGTAATCGTATCAGCCATAAAAATCTTAATTCTGTGACCGGTAGCTATGAAGTCATCTCTAGTATAGAAAACCTCTTTACCTCTTTCGTTAAAGACTCTTACAGTATCCTTTTCTTCAAGCTCATTGGCTTTGATAAAAAGCTGTGCCATAATAACCCCTTTTCCAAAAAGAGCTTACCACAAATCAGTGATAAGCTCTTAAATTCGTATTTATTTACCCGATTATCCGAGTACAACTATTATTCAGCATCCTCTGCTGCAACTTCCTCAGCTGCTTCCTCTGCAGCTTCAGCTACAGGCTCTTCATCTGAATAAACTGTATCGCTTGCTTCTTCCTCTTCGGAATCACCCTGCTGATCCTTAAGAAGTGCCTTGATTGAAAGGCTGATCTTCTTGCCTTCTACATTAAGATCAACAACCTTAGCCTCAATCTCCTGTCCTCTTGTGAGAACATCTGCAGGCTTCTCAATACGATCAAGTGAAATCTGAGAAACATGAAGTAATGCGTCGATTCCCGGCTCAAGTACAATAAATGCACCGAAGTCTGTCATTCTGGCAACCTTACCTTTTACTACAGTTCCGATTGCATACTTCTCTTCTGCATTGATCCAAGGATTCTTCTCATCAAACTTAAGTGAAAGAGCAATCTTTCCTGTTTCCTTATCAAGCTCCTTAATGAAGCACTCTACTTCGTCACCAACCTTGAAAAGCTTCTTAGGATTATCAACTCTTCCCCATGACATTTCTGAAATATGAAGAAGTCCGTCTGCTCCTCCAAGATCAACAAATGCACCGAAATCTGTGATGTTCTTGATTGTTCCCTTAACAACATCACCAACATTTATATTTTCGAAAAGTGCCTGAGCGGCAGCTGCCTTCTGCTCAGATACAAGCTTTCTTCTGTTACCGATCACACGTCTGTTCTGTGGATCAAACTCTGTAAGAACAAACTCGATTTCCTGATCAAGATACTTGTTAAGATCCTTCTCAAAAGCATCTGATACAAGGCTTGCTGGGATAAATACTCTGCTCTCACCAACATTTACGTTAAGACCACCCTTAACAACCTTAGAAACTGTTCCCTTAAGAACTGAATTGTTCTCAAAAGCTTCCTTAAGTGCTGCTGTATCCTGTTCAGCAACAACTCTCTTGTGAGACAGAATTACCATTCCTTCACTCTCGTTAACCTTAAGAACCTTAACCTTGATAGGGTCATTTACATTTACTACTGTAGTAAGGTCAACCGGGTTGTTGGAATACTCTGCAGCTGTTACAATACCGTCAATCTTGTAGCCGATATTTACAGCTATCTCATCAGGCTTAACATTGACTACGACACCGTCAACGACCTGGCCTGATCTGATTGAAACATTTTCCTCGTTTTTTAACATTTCTTCGAAACTCAATTCTGACATCCTGTCATGAACCTCCTTGATAATAAAATTCGGGGTAGATGCCCCAGCAGTAATACCTACCCTACTAGCGGATTCAAGAACAGTGAAATCCATGTCATCGAGTGTCTGTATATAGTAAGTATTTGCACAATGCTGTCTGCTTATTTCGTATAACTTCTGCGTGTTTGAACTTGTCTTGCCACCGATAACGATCATGCTGTCAACTTCTTTGGATAATTCAGCCGCCTCGTTCTGTCTTTCCTCAGTAGCATTACAGATAGTTTTACAAACATTAACATTATAATAAATCTCATGTAAAACTGCAACTAATTCTTTAAATTTTTTTAAGCTGTAAGTTGTTTGTTCAACGACAACAATATCCCTGTCTTTGAAATCCGGAAGGCTCCTTATATCCTCCTCGGAATCAACCACATAAGCATCTCCCGAGCAATGCCCCAGAGTCCCCTCTACTTCGGCATGTCCGGGGTTTCCGATCAATATAATCGCAGCTCCTTCCTTGCTCTTCTCATCGACAATTTTATGGATATTTTTGACAAATGGACATGTAGTATCCACATATTCATGTCCTGCTGCTTCTATAGTCTCGTAAACATCCTTTCCAACACCATGTGAACGAAGTATTATCAAGGAATCCTTAGGTATATTTACGATATCTTCAAGACTGTTCAGGATTTTGACACCTTTATCTTCTAGGCGCTTCACAACCTCTTCGTTATGGATTACCGGGCCATAAGAATATATGCTTCTTCCTGATGCCGCAGCCTCCTCTGCTTTCTCAAATGCAGTATCAACAGCTCGCTTTACTCCAAAGCAGAAGCCTGCTTTCTCTGCCAAGATCACCTTCATTATCTCACTCCCAACTTAACAACAAGGATTTTTCTGCAAGATCATTCACGACAAAATCGCTTGTCAGATAGCATTTATACATAATTACTCGTCACATAACACTTTCTGTAACTGATTTTATTTGTCAAAGCATTTATACATAATTACTCGTCACATAACATTTTCTGTAACTGATTTTGCAAGCATTTTCGTCTCTTGATTATCTACCGGCAAGCTCTGTGATTTTATCAACAACCTCATCGATAGTCATATCTGATGTATCTACAAGAATTGCATCTTCAGCCTGTTTAAGAGGTGCAATCTCGCGGTTCATATCCTGGTAATCTCTCTGCTCGATGTCCTTCTTGATAGTTTCGAATTCAGGTGTTTCTCCCTTTTCCACAAGCTCATCATATCTTCTCTTGGCACGAACCTCTACAGATGCCGTAAGGTAAATCTTCAGCTCAGCATTTGGAAGAATATTTGTTCCGATATCACGGCCATCCATAATTACATCATTTTCTGCAGCAAGTCCTCTCTGAAGATCGAGCAGTTTAGCTCTGACAGGCTTATAAGCAGATGTCTTGGAAGCCATATTTCCAACCTTCTCGTTTCTGATTTCCTTCGATACATCAACCTTGTTGAGGTAAATGTGCTGTACACCATCCTCATATGCGATATCAATCTTTATCTTATCAAGAGCCTTAAGGAGCTCTTCCTCATTTTCTACATCAGTATTATTATTAATAAAATAAAGTCCGATAGCTCTATACATCGCACCTGTATCAACGTAGATAAAATCAAGTTTCTTGGATACAAGCTTCGCTATCGTGCTTTTTCCTGCTCCTGCAGGTCCATCAATTGCAATATTCATTTTCTACCTCCCCATTTTTTACCATACCGGCTAACCATTAGCTATTTTCCACTCATCCGGTTAGCCATTTTACCATCATATGCCTATGGTTATTTATGTTGCAGCTAACCACTTGTTGCTTTCTGCTTGTCTTGTTAGCTTTTTTCATCTTTCCGGGCTCTTATTTTTCCCACTTCGGCTAACAATCACCTGTTATCAGCCTGCCTGGTTAGCTTTTTGCTTCTTTCCGTGCTCTTATTTTTCCCACTTCAGCTAACCATCACCTGTTATCAGCCTACCTGGTTAGCTTTTCCCGACTACGTGGTCTCATATTTATCTCATTTCGGCTAACCACTTATAGCTTTCCGCCTGCTCGGTTAGCTTTCTGATTACAACAAGACCCCTGTGGCAAATATTATCATATGCCGCCTGATTAGTCGAGCACTTATCAACCTCACTGTGCTGCAAGATTAGCTGTGCTCCAAGCAATCTGAAGATTAAACCCTCCTGTAAGCGCATCCACATCTATTATCTCGCCTGCAGCCCTGAGTCCATCAACGCCTTTGATTTCCATCGTGCCGGCATCTATGTACTTGACGTTTATACCGCCCGAAGAAATGATTGCCTCACTGAATCCCTTAAACCCTGCAACTTCCATTTTGAAGCCCTTCAGGACTTCAACAAGGCGTTTTCTTTCATCATGCGTAATAAGATTAACCTTCTTATCAGGTTTGATGCCCGATTCGTGTACAACGACAGGAATCATAAGTCGCGGAAGCAGTTCTCCAAGACTGTTTGAAAACTCTCTGTTGCTGAATTTGTCAAAATCCTTCTGTACTCTTGCATCCAGCTCTTCAAAGGAAAGAGCCGGCTTCATGTCGACGGTGACAATAACTTTTCCCTCAAGAGTTTTAAAAAATGCATTAACATTATTTATTCTTTCCTTCGTCAGCTCTTCCGGTGCATCAGCTGTTTTTCTGACAAATGATGCTATATATGAGGATGCCGAAAGCATTAGCGGACCGGAAACTCCGAAATGTGTGAAGAGCATTTCGCCCTGTTCCTCATACAGTTTTTTCACCTTATTTTTCTTCGTGATTTCATTCGGAATATACTCAACTTTTGCCTTCACATTTCTGAGCGAAAGCCCCATCATTTCATGGCAGAAGGACTGTCTGATAACAAGCGGACAAAGTGCCGGAAATATCTCAGTCACACTCTCGTCCATACCCACTTCCTTCAGAAACTCGAAGCCATCGCCTGTCGATCCTGTCTGCGGATAAGAAAGTCCTCCTGTTGCAAGAACAACTACATCCGCATCAAGCTTCTTTTTACCGATAAAAACACCTGTTACCTTCTTTGTCTCGGTATCTTCGATATCAAGACCTGTAACCGAGGTATTGAGAAGTATCTTAACCTTCTTTCTCTTCAGCTGCTCCTCCAGCGTCTTCAGAACATCAGAAGAATGATCGGATAAAGGAAATACTCTGTTGCCTCTCTCTGTTTTCAGTCTAAGACCCCATTTCTCAAAATCATCCATAACCATACTCTGATTATAAGAATATATCGAGCTGTATAGGAACTTATAATTACTTACAACATTCCTGAGAAATGTTTCCTCATCCGTATTGTTTGTAAGGTTACATCTACCCTTTCCTGTTATGAAGAGCTTTTTGCCCAGCTTCTCATTCTTTTCTATTATCGTAACGTCATATCTGTCCGCAGCTTTTACAGCACACATCATGCCTGCCGCGCCACCTCCGACGATTATCATCTTCTTCATATAATTCACCGATTTATCTCATTATGCTTTATCTCATTTTCATTCTGTCATGAGGTTGCTTCAAATCCGAATTCAACAACTTATATTTTCACGATATATGATAATTTGTCAACACAATTAATTATCACTATCACGCAAAACCATTTACTTCTAAGTATATTACTATAGACTATAACCCTTATAAACGATAACAAGCAGTGTACGTTTCCCGTACACTGCTTGTTGTATCTTACATAAATTCGATTCTGATTAAACCGGATATGTCTTGTTTGCTGTATCAGCCTTGCTAAGGTCGACTCCCTTCTGCTGAGCCTCACGATACTTGAAGAACTCTGTAGCAACCTGTGGGAACAGTGCATATGACAGAACGTCCTCATCCTGCTGAATGTACTGTGCAATCTCTTTACGAAGTGTATCGAGCTCAGGTGCGATATCATCTGCAGGTCTATGTGTAATAGGAACTGTATCTCCGATAGCCTTTTTCTGAACTTCAGGGTTGAAAGGCTTGATAGTCTGTCCATACTTACCTGCAAGAAGATCCTTAGATTCCTTAGTGATCATCTTGTATCTCTCGCCCATAAGAACGTTAAGCACTGCCTGAGTACCAACGATCTGTGATGAAGGTGTAACAAGTGGTGGTTCACCAAAGTCCTTACGAACACGTGGAACCTCTTCAAGAACTTCCTGAAGCTTATCATCCTGTTTAGCTTCCTTAAGCTGTGAAACAAGATTTGAAAGCATACCACCAGGTACCTGGTAAAGAAGTGTCTTAATATTAACACCAAGAATCTTAGTGCTCATAAGACCATTCTCAAGGCACTCCTCACGATATGGTCTGAAGTACTCAGCAATCTCTGCAAGAAGATTCTGATCAAGGCCTGTATCTCTGTCTGTACCCTTGAATGTCTCAACCATAACCTCAGTAGCAGGCTGTGATGTTCCAAGTGCGAATGGAGAAATAGCTGTATCAATTACATCTACTCCTGCTTCTGCAGCCTTGAGGTATGTCATTGAAGCAACACCTGATGTGTAATGTGTATGAAGCTGGATTGGAAGATTTGAGCCTTCCTTAAGAGCCTTAACAAGTCTCTCAGCCTCATAAGGAACGAGAAGACCTGACATATCCTTGATACAGATAGAATCAGCACCCATCTCCTCTATACGACGAGCTGTATCCTTCCAGTAATCAAGTGTATAAGCATCACCAAGTGTATAAGAAAGAGCAATCTGAGCATGACCGCCTTCCTTGTTTGTAGCCTTAACTGCTGTCTCAAGATTTCTAAGATCATTAAGGCAGTCGAAAATTCTGATAATATCGATACCGTTAGCGATAGACTTCTGTACGAAGTACTCTACTACGTCATCAGCATATGGTCTGTAACCTAATATATTCTGACCTCTGAAAAGCATCTGGAGCTTTGTGTTCTTAAAGCCATCCTTGAGCTTACGAAGTCTGTCCCATGGATCCTCCTTGAGGAATCTGAGACATGAATCAAATGTAGCACCACCCCAGCACTCTACAGAATGATAGCCAACCTTATCCATCTTATCAATGATAGGAAGCATCTCTTCAGTAGGCATACGAGTAGCTATAAGTGACTGATGAGCATCACGGAGGACTGTCTCTGTAATGCCGAGTTTCTTTATCTCTGCCATTTTTTTATCCTTTCATAGTCATTATATACTATTCAAATATTGTTCGAAACATTATCAAATTCTCTGTGTATCAATAAAATATATCGATAACACAGCGAACTCTGACCAACTGCCATCAGAGACCGTTTGTGAACGTCGGCACTTAGTGAACAGTTCACCGGAGGTGTACTGTGAACTTAGTGTCCGCTACGTTCAGCAACCGGAGCGCGAGCGATGTCTCTGTATGGCTTTGGTCAGAGCCCGCGTCCGATATATGAATTTATTCCGCCAATGGATTTCCGCAGACTATCGTCTGCGTAAATCATGGCTGTCGCCCGCAATGCACGTTCGCAACCTTCGGTTGCTCCGTCATGGCTGTCGCCATATTGTTTGAAAATGATTTATCTTCGCTTTCATGCAAGCATGAGCTCGAAAATCATTTCCAAACAGCATTGCTCGTAGCTTAATGGACGTTGAAGATTGCCATAAATGTACCGGCGGCAACTGCTGTACCGATAACTCCGGCAACGTTCGGTCCCATAGCATTCATGAGAAGGAAGTTTGTCGGATCGTATTCAGCTGCAACCTTCTGTGATACACGGGCAGCCATAGGAACCGCGGAAACTCCGGCAGAACCGATAAGCGGATTAACCTTGCCCTTAGTAACAGCACACATCAGCTTTCCGAACAAGACTCCCGTCGCCGTTCCGAGACAGAAAGCAACAAGTCCGAGAAGTACTATCTTAAGTGTTGTAACCTGAAGGAATGCCTCTGCACTTGTTGTTGCTCCTACTGACGTACCAAGGAGAATAACAACTATGTACATAAGTGCATTTGAAGCAGTCTCTGTCAGCTGCTTAACAACACCTGATTCTCTGAAAAGATTTCCGAGCATGAGCATACCAACGAGCGGTGCTGTTGTCGGAAGTATCATAACTACTACAAGTGTAACAACGATAGGGAAAAGGATCTTCTCAAGCTTCGTAACCTTACGTGGTGCAGGCATCTTGATAAGTCTTTCCTTCTGTGTTGTAAAAAGCTTCATAAACGGCGGCTGGATAACAGGCACAAGTGACATATATGAATATGCCGCAACCGCGATAGGTCCGAGAAGTGTTCCACCCATTCCGAGCTTACCTGCAAGGAAAATAGATGTAGGGCCATCAGCACCACCGATGATTGAAATGGCTGCTGCTTCTTTACCTGTGAAGCCAAGAGCTATTGCAAGGAAGTATGCACCGTAAATACCAAACTGAGCTGCAGCTCCCAAGATAAAGCTTGGCGGATACGCAATCAGCGGTCCGAAGTCTGTCATTGCTCCTACTCCGAGGAAGATCAGTGACGGAAGAATACTCCACTCATCCAGCATATAGAAGTAATGAAGCAGTCCTCCCTCCTGAATAATACTCGGGAACATATTTACAAGGAACATACCAAATGATATAGGAACCAGCAGGAGTGGCTCAAAGCCCTTAGCTATAGCAAGGTACATGAAGAAAAATGCAACAAGAAGCATTACATAATTCTTCCATCCCAGCGTAGCAAAGCCTGTCTGGCTCGCCAGATTTTGAATAATGTCTAACATGTTCTACCTCCGGGAATCAATTTGCATCTGATTAATCAAGTGTAACAAGTGTATCACCAGGCTCAACCTGTGATCCAGTCTGAACATTTATTGATGCAACTGTTCCGTCCTGAGGTGCAACAATCTCGTTCTCCATCTTCATAGCTTCAAGAATAAGAAGAACTTCACCCTTCTTAACAGCCTTACCAACCTCTGTCTTAACACCGAGAATCTTTCCTGGCATAGGTGCGGAAACTACTACTGATCCTGCGCTTCCTGAAGCTGCAGGTGCTGCTGCTGGTGCCGGAGCTGCTGCCGGAGCTGCTGCTGGTGCTGCTGCAGGTGCCGGAGCTGCTGCTGGTGCTGCAGCTACAGGTGCTGAAGAAGCTCCTGTCTCTTCTACGGCTACATCATATGTTGTACCATTTACTGTAATTCTATAATTTTTCATTTCAATCCTCCTGATTATCTAACTCTTCTGATTGAACGGACAACAAGCTTATCCTTACTGTCTGTCATTACCGGACCTCTTGTTCCAGAGGTACTGTCAATATAAGCATTTATTGCTGCTGTAATAACGGCAACAAGCTGTGAATCATTCACAAGATTATCATCAGCCGCTGCAGGCTTCTTTTCAACCTTACTCTGCGAAGCAGAAGGTGTTTCTTTCTTTGCAACAGTCTTGCTGTCAGCCTTCTTAGCTTTCTTCTTCTCGACCTTTTCAGAAGCCTTCTCCGTTCCAAGAAGAACAGGTACGAATCTGAGAAGATAAATTATAAATGCAATAAAGATAAGTACTGAGAATACGACGCCCATACCGATAGCCGTATTGATTCCGGCTTTCTTGATAAGTTCGCCCTTTGAATATACCGGACTTACCTCACATTCATCAGGTGTTATCGGGAACATCTGATACTGTTCCATAACATACCTTGTAAGAAATGCATCTTCGTCGCTTAAATCATAACCGGAACCACCGAAATAGTACTCGATTACGTCTTTAACTTCGACACCATTCATAGCAGCTGCTTGTTCAAACTGCTTTCTTATCACTGCTTTCTGATATTCGAATCCTTTGTTTTCAACAAAAGATACGGTAACCTTAACTGGTCTGTTCTCGTATTGACAGATTATCGAACAGAGGATATTTCCTCTTGCACCGTTCTTGAACTCAACCTTACCATCAGTTGTATCATAGCTTACGAACGCACCTACATGATCGGTTGTCTGAGCAGCTCTGAAACCTGATGCGGCAGATCTATCAAGATCATCTCCGTCAGTTACGTAATAATCAAGCTCCTTATCGGAAATGTTGTCATATGTATCAACAATACTCTTAACGATTATAACCGCCGTATCCTTATCGATATCATAATTCAGCTCTTCCTCCGGCATTGAGCAGCCGCTTAGGAGTGTCATAAGAGCGAGAACAAATAAAAGCAAATATCTTTTCTTCATTTTGTTCACCTCTCCTTAAAATGTAAAATGTTTCTTTACCGGTCTTTCTTCTCTCTTTGTAGCAAGCATTTCAAATGCAGCAATAACTCTCTTTCTTGTTGCATCAGGCTCGATGATATCATCAACATAGCCTCTTCTTGCTGCCTGAAGAGCACTTGCCTGCTCCTCATCTATACGAGCTTTAGCTTCCTTGATTGCTGCAACCTTATCATCTGCAGAATTGATAGCATCCTCACAAATGATCTTAGCAGCCATCTCTGAATCCATCATAGCAACACGTGCCTTTGGCCATGCAAAGACAACATCTGCTCCGATGCTTCTTGAATTCATTACAACATAAGCAGAACCGAATGCATCACCTGTAATAAGTGACACCTTTGGAACTGTTGCATCAGCAAAGCTGAGTGCAAGATGTCCTGCAGCAACAGCTATATGCTTCTCTTCTGCAACAGATGCAGCAAAACCGGAAACATCAGTAATTGAAAGAACCGGAATGCTGAATGAATCGCAGAAACTTACAAATCTTGAAATCTTAGCAGCACCTTCTGATGTAAGAAGTCTTGCCTGATTTCCGACCGTACCGATAGTAGCGCCGTTAAGTCTGATAAATCCGGCAACTACATCATCAGCATAATCTTTCTTTATCTCAACAAACATGTTGTCATCGGCAATGTTCTGAAGAATAGCTCTTGCATCTCCTGCAAATCCTTCTATTCCCGGAATAGTTCTGTTGATCTCGTCTGTACACTGTACAAGTGCTTCGTCTTCGTTGTTTGAAGGAAGCATTGTTATAAGATTACGGATTTCTGTAATAACATCGATCTCAGAATCACAAACCTTATCAACAAGAGATGTATTACTGCCTACATAATCTGCAGATGAAGTATCAAGCTTTTCCTGATAATTCTCACTGAGTGCATTAGGGCTGTTAACGAAAACCTTAGCTCCCTTTGTCATAAATGTGAAATCAGCAAGTGATGCAAGAACTGCAGCACCGCCACCACAATTACCGAAAATACCTGCGATCTGTGGGATAACACCTGACGCAAGTGCACTCTTCTTGTAGATACGACCAAAAGCCGTAAGTGCATCTGTACCTTCTTCAAGTCTGAGACCTGAACAATCAATAAGTCCGACAACAGGTGCACCAACCTTTGTTGCCATATCATATAATGCAGCAATCTTCTTTGCATGCATTTCACCGATAGAACCACCGAGTACCGATGCATCCTGGCTGTAAACGTAAACCAGCTTGTCACCTACTACTCCGTATCCGGTCACAACGCCGTCACCGGGAGTTCTGTCAGGAGTAATGTTAAAATCTGTAGCTCTTGCTGTAACCATAGAGCCGATTTCAACAAAACTTAAGTCATCAAGTAAAGAAGCAATTCTTTCTCTTGCTGACAGAGTAAGCTTATCGCTCATTTTAATGCCCTCCATCTTTAGATTAATAAAAAAGCGGCCGGCTATATTAAAGCAGACCGCCAAATTTCGCCTTATATATTATAATTACTTAAGGGTTACATTTCAAGGCTTATTTTAGGAAATTCAAAGCATTTCCCGCTATTTTTCAGACGATAAAACGTCTTTATTCTTAACAAGATAATCTATCAGTGAAACGACTGTAAGGACAAGAGATGCATATATAAGGAACTGCTCCAAATATCCTATCCAGCTGAAGCTGAGTTTAGCTATCAGAACGATAACCATGACCATCTGAAATGTAGTCTTTACTTTTCCCCACATACTTGCCGCAATTACTCTTCCGTTATCAGCTGCAACAAGTCTGAATCCGCTGATCGTAAACTCTCTTGCGATGATGACGATAACTACCCATGCAGGAATTCTGTCGAATTCAATAAGTGCAATCATTGCTGAGCACGTAAGCAGTTTATCAGCAAGTGGATCCATGAATTTTCCGAAATCCGTTACAAGATTATATTTTCTGGCAATCTTTCCATCAGCAAGGTCTGTAAGAGATGCTATGATAAATACTGCAAGTGCAATCCATTTACCTCCCGGTATGCTTTCCTGAAAGAAGAAAAACACAAGAAATATAGGAATCAAAAACACTCTGAATATAGTTAATTTGTTAGGTAAATTCATTTTCTCACTCCCGATTCTACACTAACATCATAGTTAGTGAATAATTTGTTCTGCCAAAATAATTATGTCCTTCGGCAGCTAAGATCCAGCCGATTAGATTTATTCCTCAGCTACTCAGATCCCGCCGATTAGATTTATTCCTCAGCTGCTCTGTTCCCGCCGATCAGATTAGTTCCTCAGCTGTTCAGATTTGCCGATTAGATTTATTCTTCAGCCTGTTCAAGCTCTGCTGTCAGATCATATGTATCGTAGCCTGTAACTTTGACACGTCTCACAGATCCGGACATAAGCTCTGTCTCTGATTTAAGATAGACAAGCCCGTCTACATCCGGGGCATCTCTATAGGATCTGGCCGCATAAATATCTTCATCCGGAAGATATCCTTCGATGATAACATCCATATCGCGTCCGACAAACTCTGAATTCTTGTCTTCGGAAACCTCAGCCGAAAGCTCCATAATCTCTCTGCTGTATCTGTCTTTTACTTCATCATCTATCTGATCCGGAAAATCAGCCGCAGCAGTTCCGTCTTCCCTTGAATAATTAAACACTCCGACTCTGTCAAATTCAAGTTCATCAAGTGCTTCAAGACAAGCCTTATGCTGTTCCTCGGTCTCTCCCGGAAATCCTGCTATAAGCGTAGTTCTTATGGCTATATCCGGCATTTTATTACGAAGACGTTTCACAACCGAATATATTCCCTCTTTATCAATCCTTCTGCCCATTCTTCTTAAAACTTCCGTCTCTGTATGCTGAACAGGCATATCAATGTATTTGAGAACCTTACTGTTCTCAGCCATCTCATCTATAAGCTCATCATAGATTTCTTCAGGATAGCAGTATAACAGTCTGATCCATTCAATCCCATCAACTTCGCTTAATTTCCGAAGCAATATGTGCAGTCTCTTCTCACCATAGATATCGATACCGTAGCAGGTTGTTTCCTGTGCAACAAGTATAAGTTCCTTAACACCGTCTGCAGCAAGCTTTTCAGCCTCTTTAACGATCAATTCCATCGGAACACTCTTATACTTTCCCTTAAAATTCGGGATAGCACAATACGTACACCTCTTATCACAGCCGTCAGCGATCTTAAGATATTCCGAATAAGGTCTTTCGGTAATTACATGATATCTTTCAACGCCTTCAGCCGCAAATGCCGTATCCTCTCCGTCAAAACACATGATAGCGTCCGAAGACTCTTCACCCTCGTCACGATCAGCCTTTTCAAGCTCGGCTATTACATCCGCTATCTTCTCAAGGCTTCCTGTTCCGATAAATGCATCCACCTCCGGAATATCCTTAGCAATCTCATCCTTAAATCTTTCCGCCATACAGCCTGCAACGATAAGATACTTCAGTCCCGACTCCTTATAGGAAGCCAGTTCAAACACCTTATCGATACTTTCCTCTGTAGCAGACTGGATAAAACAGCATGTATTGACGACCGCAACGTCAGCTTCTTCTATTTCTCTTGTCAGTTCATACCCTCTGTGACTCAGAATACCAAGCATTTTAGAGCTGTCAGCGGTATTCTTATCGCATCCGAGTGATACAAGCATAATCTTTAACATATTAAGTCTTTCCGAATATATTTTTTCAATACAATCAATAATCCAAACAATAATTTACTGTCTTATACTGTCTTATACTTTTAAATGCTATCTGAGGCCAGCATGCATTTCAGCGGCTTCCTTACAATTATTCATAAGCTCGGCAATCGTCATAGGTCCAACGCCGCCCGGTACAGGTGTTATCTTACTTGCAACCTTCTCAGCAGACTCATAATCCACATCACCGCAAAGCTTCTTTCCTTCCAGTCTGTGGATTCCGACATCAATTACAGTTGCTCCTTCCTTAACAAAGGAGCCGTCTATAAACTTAGGCTGACCGATTGCAACCACAAGGATATCAGCCTGCTTTGTAATTGCTCTGAGATCAGGTGTATGTGAATGGCATACCGTTACAGTAGCATTTTCTCTGAGAAGGAGCATAGCCATAGGCTTACCTACGATATTACTTCTTCCTACAACTACGGCATGCTTACCGTCAATCTCAGTATTACTTCTCTTAAGAAGTTCTATAACTCCGGCAGGAGTACATGACTTAAATCCTCTCTCCCCAAGCGAAAGACGTCCGACACTTTCCGGATGGAAACCGTCAACATCCTTATCAGGACTGATTCTCTTTATTACCTTATCTTCGTTAATGTGCTTTGGAAGTGGAAGCTGAACCAGTATACCGTCACATGCATCATCAGTATTAAGTTTATCTATAAGTCCGAGAAGTTCTTCCTCAGTTGTAGACTCCGGAAGCTCATATGATAAAGACTTAATGCCTGTATATTCACATGCCTTCTTCTTATTATTTACATATACGGTCGATGCCGGATCCTGTCCGACAAGTATTACTGCGAGCGCAGGTTCAATCCCCTTTGCCTTTAATGCTTCGACCTCTTTCTTTACATCATCCTTAAGTTCCTGGGAAATCTTCTTTCCGTCAATTATCTCTGCCATTTTTATGTTCCTTCTAAAATGTATTTACTATTGGACAAAATCATTAATCTAAATGATTTTATTTCACCAAATCAATTTTTCAAAACCTGTCCGGTAAAAAACAAAACAACTATCCAAAAAGAATTTGTTTATTCCGAAATATTTATTTGCTGTCAATCATCAGCCGTTATCTAGAAAAGACCTACAGTATTTCCTTCATCGTCAATGTAGATTCTTTCTGCAGCAGGGCTCTTTGGAAGTCCCGGCATTGTCATGATCGCACCTGCGATAGCAACTACAAAGCCTGCTCCCGCAGATACATAAACCTCTCTTACAGTAATATCATAATTCTCAGGTCTTCCGAGAAGTGTCTGGTCATCTGAAAGAGAATACTGTGTCTTAGCCATACATACAGGTGTCTTACCGTAACCGATAGCTTCTATCCTATCGATAGCCTTCTCTGCTTCAGGGCTGTATACAACACCCTTGGCTCCATATATTTCCTTAGAAATAGTTTCGATCTTCTCTCTGATTGAAAGCTCTGTGCTGTAAAGAGGTGCATAATTTGTCGGGATATTCTCGATAGTATCGAGAACTGCCTTTGCGAGCTCTTCACCGCCTTCGCCGCCTTTAGCCCAAACTTCGGATACAGTAAATTTGCATCCCTTTGACTCAACGAATTTTCTGATCGCATCAACTTCTGCATCTGTATCGGCAACAAACTTATTGATCGTAACAACGATAGGAACTCCGTACTTCTGAAGGTTCTCTATATGCTTTCCGAGGTTGCAGATACCCTTCTCAAGTGCTTCTACATTTTCGTTGGAAAGCTCTGCCTTAGGAACTCCGCCATTATACTTAAGAGCTCTTGCAGTTGCAACAAGAACAACTGCATCAGGTGTAAGTCCTGCCATACGGCACTTGATATCAAGGAACTTCTCTGCTCCGAGATCTGCACCGAATCCTGCCTCTGTAACTACGTAATCCGCACATTTAAGAGCTGTCTTTGTAGCTCTTACTGAGTTACATCCGTGTGCGATATTTGCGAAAGGTCCGCCGTGTACAAATACAGGATTGTTCTCTAACGACTGGATAAGGTTAGGTCTTATCGCATCCTTAAGGAGAACTGACATAGCACCTACTGCCTTGAGATCTGCAGCTGTAACAGGCTGATTGTCATAATTATATGCAACGATGATCTTTCCGAGTCTCTCCTCGAGATCCTTAAGATCCTCAGCAAGACATAGAATAGCCATAACCTCTGTAGCAACAGTGATACAGAAATGGTCTTCACGAACCACACCGTCAAGTCTCTTTCCAAGACCTACAACGATATTTCTGAGTGCTCTGTCGTTCATATCAAGACATCTCTTGATAACTACTCTGTTAGGGTCAATATTTAGTGCATTTCCCTGAAGAAGGTGATTATCAAGCATAGCACAAAGGAGGTTATTTGCTGATGTAATTGCATGGAAGTCACCTGTAAAATGAAGATTGAGTTTCTCCATAGGTACTGCCTGTGCATATCCGCCGCCTGCTGCACCGCCCTTAATTCCGAAGCAAGGTCCGAGAGATGGCTCTCTCATAGCAACTACAGATTTCTTTCCAAGACGTCTCAGAGCATCATTAAGTCCGAGAGTAACTGTTGTTTTTCCTTCACCTGCAGGTGTCGGGTTAATAGCTGTTACAAGAATAAGCTTTCCGTCCTTGTTGTCCTTGATGCTTTCAATAAACTGATCTGATATCTTCGCCATGTACTTTCCGTACATTTCGATACCGTCTTCATCGGCTCCGATTTTTGATGCAACCTCTCTTATATCCTTCATCTCGGCTGCCTGTGCAATTTCAATATCTGTCAGCATGATTTCCTCCTATCCTGTTCATATAATTCCTCCGCAGTGATCCATTCTTTTTTCAAAAATGAATACTGCTATATTCCAAACCGTAAGACGATTCACATCTTACGACAAGTAACCTTACAGACTCATCATCTGTTCAAATCCGTCAATCCTTACAGACTCATCATCTGTTCAAATTCATCAATAGTCATAAGTATCTTTCTCGGTTTTGTACCCTCTTCAGGTCCAACAACTCCCGCCTCAGCAAGCTGATCCATAATCCTTGCCGCACGGTTAAAGCCTATCCTGAACATTCTCTGAAGATATCCTATGGATGCTTTATCCTTCTCTATCACCATTCTTCCGGCATCTTCGAAAAGCTCATCATATTTTTCTGCTTCTCCTTCACCGCCGCCTGAAGCTCCTGTTCCGGATACAGACGAAGAATTAATAGATTCAGTTATCGAGCTGTCATATTCGGAATCACCGAAATGTTCCTTAATGAACGAAGTAACACTAAGTACTTCTTCATCTGATATGAACGCACCCTGAACTCTCGAAGGCTTTGTAGCTCCTGTAGGATAGAACAGCATATCTCCCTTTCCAAGAAGCTTTTCAGCTCCGACCATATCAAGTATGGTTTTGGAATCAACACCACTGGAAACCGCAAATGCGATTCTGGACGGAACATTCGCCTTGATAAGTCCTGTGATTACATCAACCGAAGGTCTCTGAGTTGCTATAACCAGATGAATTCCTGCTGCACGAGCAAGCTGTGTAAGTCTTACTATAGATCCTTCAACTTCACCGTGTGCAACCATCATAAGGTCTGCAAGCTCATCTACTATTACGACGATCTGCGGCATATGAATAAATGCCGGATCTTCGTTTTCAACACCACTTTCTGTTTCGTCTTTAACTTTCTTGTTAAAGCCCTGTATATTTCTGACGCCGTATTTAGCAAAAAGCTGGTATCTCTTTGTCATTTCTTCAACGGCCCAGTTAAGTGCACCTGCTGCTTTCTTAGGATCTGTAACTACAGGAATAAGTAGATGCGGAATTCCGTTATATGCTGCAAGCTCTACCATCTTCGGATCGATCATGATCATTCTTACATCTTCAGGCGATGCCTTATAAAGAATGCTCATTATGATCGTATTGATACATACCGATTTACCCGATCCGGTAGCTCCTGCTATAAGCAGATGCGGCATCTTTGCAATATCCGTAATAACTATCTGACCGCCAATATCCTTACCTACAGCAAATGCAATATTAGATTTAAACTTCCTGAAAGAATCATTATCGATGATATCTCTGAAGTAAACCATCTGATTTTCTTTATTCGGAACCTCAATACCTATAGCCGCTTTACCCGGTATAGGGGCTTCGATTCTTATATCTGCTGCCGCAAGATTAAGCTTTATATCATCTGCAAGCGAAAGAATCCTTGATACCTTCACACCCTGTTCAGGCTGAAGTTCATATCTGGTAACCGCAGGTCCGCAGCTGTAATCCGTGATCGTTACATTTATACCAAAGCTTGCAAGTGTTTCCTTGAGACGCTTTGCTGTCTCTCTGACACTTCCGTCATTCTTGAAGTATGCTGCCGTTCCACCTGACTTAAGAAGCTTGACCGGCGGAAATACATACTTTTTCTTCTTCGGCTTGCTGAGTTCCTTCTTTGCGATCTCATTCTTTACTTCATCAGTCGCACGAAGCTTATCATCCGTCGTAACCTTTTCCTCTTTACTCTGGATTGAACCCTGATTCTGAACTGCACTCTGATTTTGAACCGCACTCTGACTCTGAACCGTGTTCTGAGTTCCTCCGCCCAGCATGCTGTCTATAAGGTCATCGCCGTCATCAAAATCATCATCCTCGTTAACAAGATCATCAATAGCCTTTGTATTAGGCTTTACTGAGGACGGGCGTCCCTTACCGTAAAGAACATCTGTTGCAGTTCTTGTATTCTTCAGCGACTCCTCTACCGAAGGCGGAGCCTCCTTTCTGGTTACACTTGAACTTCTTGCATCATAATAAGTGTCACTTCCGAAAGGATCAGCATATGTTTCATCATCCGGTTCAATATCAAAGAAATCGCGAGGACCATCATCTGCAGTTTCAGATCTGCGTCCTCTTGATGAGCTGCCGCTTAGCTGAGATGCTCCCGAAGCAGAATCCCTGGAGACAGACGATTGTTCACCCGGAAGAGCAACCGGATAGTCATCCGTAGTACCACCCGGAATAACCTCTCTCATTTCCTCTTCTTTTACGCGCTTATTGCTGCGCTTCTTTGTTCGCGGTCTTTCAGCCTCCGCATCATCAGCAGGAAGGACCTTCATTTCATCGAATCTGCTCTTCGGAGCAGCTCCGGGTTCAGGCAGTCCTGCCTTCTTTCTCTTCTTCTTTGCAAGCCTGTCAATTCTGTCAAGCTCGTCATCATCTATATCATATGAATCATATATACCGGTATTGTTATGTCCGTAACCGTATTCTATTCCCGATTCATCATCCTCATACCTTCCGTCTCTCTCCTTTGAAAGCTTCTGTCTTTCCTTGGAGATTTCATCATAACTGAAGGTAAAGAATCCCTTAAGCATATTTATTATGGATTTCTCTGTGATCGCAATTACAGTTATGATAGAGATCAGTACTGTAAATATGATAGCTCCGGCTTTGCCTACACCCTTGCCGATAAGAGTGATCAATCCGCCGAATATCACTCCTCCGCCACGGTGATTCGAATATCCATCCATGTATAAGGACTTTATATCATTTCCTTCAAGTCCCGCAGACAGCTGGAATATAAATCCAAGAACCATAAATGCCGCAAATATCCAGAGAATCTTGATAATAGCTCTTTTAAGACTTTTTGGTCTGGACATATTTGCAACAACAAGGCACGCTGCTATACAGAAGAAGAATGGAAGTATATAAAAACTCGCACCGAAAATACCGAAAAAGAAGCCACTTACAACCTTTCCGATCTTTCCGCAAACTCCGTATGTACCAAGTACAAGCACAAGATTAATCGCAAAGAATATAAAGAGATAAATCTCTCTTATTCTTTCCGGAGCAAGTCTGTATTCTTCCTCATCCATAACCATCTGCTCACCGACGGCTGCACGTGTTCCTCTTACAGTGCCGGTCGAAGTTCTTCCCGATGTCTTTCTTCCGGACGAACTTCCCTGTGATCTTTTCGAAGAATTACTCCTTGTCGAAGCACTCTTTGTTTTTGAATTTTTGGTGTTACTGCTCGATTTAGCTGCTGCCATTTAAGAACAACCCCTATTCTTTAACGGGTAAATGTGCATGACATAAAAACACCATGCACATCCCCAAATAATCATATATTACAATGTGAGAACAATCTCGTTTGTATCTTTAAGTTTATCAGCAGGAATATAGTTATCCTGCATAGCCTCTCCGTTAACGAGAAGGCTTGTAAATCCGGACTGCTTATGCTCAGGATTAAGGATCGTAATATCCAGATGCTTTCCTCTGAAATCCTTTGATATCGTAAGCTTATCCCATTCAGCCGGTATTGAAGGAGCAACTCTGAGTCCGAAGAAATCCGGTCTCATACCGAGTATACCCTCAACGCATCCTACCATTACAGTAGATGCCGTTCCTGTAAGCCAGTGAACATGAGCTCTTCCATGGAAAGGACTGTCCTTTCCTTCAGTAAACTGTCCATAGCAATATGGCTCAAGACGTCTGATCTCAGCCTTATCATTCATAGCACAAGGAGCATTTTCAAGGAAATATTCGAATGCTCTGTTTCCATGACCTCTCAGTGCTTCAGCAAGGATGATCCATCCCTGTGGCTGTGAGAATATACCGCCGTTTTCCTTGGTCGATGCATTGAAGAGAAGCATGAGCGCACCCTCAAATGCATGATCTCTATAGGCCGGTGCCATAAGCATTACACCATAATCAGTATTAAGCTCTCTGTGAACAGATTCAAGAGCCTTATCAGCCTGCTCATCCGATGCAAAACCGGATATTACAGACCAGCTCTGAGGATTAAGCCACATGTTTGCTTCAGGATCCTTCTTAGCACCAATTACAAGTCCATCATCCTTGAAGCCTCTGATGAAGCGGTCCTCATCCCAGCAGATACTGTTAAATATATCTCCGAGCTTCTTCTGCTCAGCATCAGCATAAGCAAGATACTCGGTATCATTCTTATATTCTGCAAATTTCTTTATGATTGTAAATGCATAATAAAGCTGGAACGCAACGAAGGTTGATTCACCTTCTGCTCCGAGTCTCAGACAATCATTCCAATCCGCATGAAGCCCTGCAGGCATTCCGTGATTTCCGAGTCTGTTCATCGAGAAGTCGATTGCTCTCTTCAGATGATCGTAAACAGTCCCCTCATCTTTATTTGCATAAGTGATAACTTCATCTATAAAGTCAAGGTTTCCGGATTCCGAAATATACTTATCTACTGTCGGGAACAGCCAGAGAGCATCATCCGCTCTATAGGCCGGATGTCCGGTTTCCTTAACATATTCAGGGTCATCAGGCGTATTCTCATGACCTGCATTATGATCGAATTTAACAAGCGGAAGTCCGCCGCCGTTATCAACCTGAGCCGATAACATAAATCTTATCTTGTCTCCTGCAGCTTCCGGATCCAGATGTATAACACCCTGTATATCCTGTACAGTATCTCTGTATCCGTAACCGTTTCTGAGTCCGCAATACACAAAGGATGCAGCTCTCGACCAGATAAAGGTCATGAAGCAGTTAAATGCATTCCATGTATTGATCATTTCGTTGAACTCTTCGCTCGGAGTACTTATCTGGAAATGTGAGAGCTTTCCGTGCCAGTGGCTTATAAGTTCATCCACTTCAGCCGTCACAGCACTTTCTGTATCAGAATAGCCCTTGATGATTCCGTCAGCCTCAGCAGACGACTTCATTCCGAGCACATATGCAAAGCTCTTTGATTCACCCGGGGCAAGCTCTATAACCGTAGAAAGAGCGCCACAGGCATTTTTATTATAATTGAGATATCCGCCGAGATCTCCCGACTCTACTCCTACAGGATTTGAATAATTCCTGTAGCTGCCGAGAAATTCTGCCTTTTCACCGCAGTATGAAGCAACATCTGCACCTGCAAGTCCGAAGAATCTGCTCTTTGCAGTACTTCCGTTAACTGCTGCATGGTGTACATTTTCATTTATATACTGCATGATGCGGTTATTCTCAAAAAATGTTCTTGTTATAAAAAGTGTATACTGAAGATTAACCTGATCCTGCTCATAGTTACCTTCATTTGTAAATTCAGCATAACCTGTAACTGTAAGACGTCTCGGCTTATCTGAATTGTTGGTCACCTTCACTTTCCATACTTCATGAGTCTTATCAAGCGGAACGTAATATACAGCTTCCGTATCGATACCCGAATACTCGGATGCGATCTTTGTATAAGCTGTTCCATGACGAACCGTACTCTTAAAGCTGTCAAGCGGCTTACCTACAGGCATCCAGGAATTTGACCAGAAATCGCCTGTTTCATTATCTCTGAGATAGATATATCGTCCGGGCTGATCAAAACTGTTGAATACATATCGAAGTATTCTTCCGTTCGCACCCGACTTAACAAAACTGTAACCACCCGCATTGTTTGAAATAATAGCACCATATTCCGGAGAACCGAGATAATTAGCCCATGGTTCCGGAGTATCAGGCCTTGTAATCACATATTCCTTATGATCTTCATCAAAATAGCCATACTGCATGCTGTTACCTCCCCATACAAAATACACTTAATTAGTATATAGGCTGAACCCGACAGGTCCAGCCTACATTAATTATTTCATCTGATTAGCCAAGTATTTCCTTAAGTGCAAGGCTGATCTTTCCTTCTCTGATATCAAGAACCTTAACGCTTACCTTATCACCGATGTTTACAACATCTTCAACCTTCTCAACTCTTTCCTTTGAAAGCTTTGAAATGTGGATCATTCCGTCCTTGTTAGGTGAAATCTGTACAAATGCGCCAAATGGCATGATTCTTACAACTTCACCTTCGTATGTAGCACCTACTTCGATCGGATCAACGATGAGCTTGATTGTCTTGATTGCCTCATCAATAGCAGCCTTATCAGCACTGCAGATATCAACACGTCCGTCATCTGTGATATCGATCTTAACGCCTGTATCCTCGATGATCTGGTTGATTGTCTTTCCTCTCTGACCGATAACCTCACCGATCTTCTCAGGATCGATCTGGATGCATGTGATCTTTGGAGCATAATCATTAACCTGAGGTCTTGGTCCCTCGATAGCCTTGAGCATAACTTCATTGAGGATGTACATACGAGCTTCGCGTGTCTTTGCGATTGCTTCCTTGATGATTGCAGGTGTAAGACCATGAATCTTGATATCCATCTGGATAGCTGTGATTCCTTCAGGTGTACCTGCTACCTTGAAGTCCATATCTCCGAAGAAGTCCTCAAGTCCCTGAATATCTGTAAGTACGATATAATCATCATCTGTCTCGCCTGTTACAAGTCCGCAAGAGATACCTGCTACAGGAGCCTTGATTGGAACACCGGCTGCCATGAGTGCCATACATGAAGCACATACAGAAGCCTGTGATGTTGATCCGTTTGACTCAAATGTCTCGGATACGGCACGGATTGCATATGGGAAATCCTCAGGTGAAGGAAGAACAGGAACAAGTGCTCTCTCTGCAAGTGCACCATGTCCGATCTCTCTACGTCCCGGACCACGTGATACCTTTGTCTCACCTACTGAGTAAGCAGGGAAATTGTAGTGGTGGATATATCTCTTCTCTGTTACGAAAGGATCAAGTCCATCAACCTTCTGAGCCTCACTGAGAGGTGCAAGTGTAACAATATCACAGATCTGTGTCTGTCCTCTTGTGAACATAGCAGAACCGTGAACTCTAGGAATTATGTCAACTTCTGCTGCAAGTGGTCTGATCTGATCGATAGCACGTCCGTCAGGTCTCTTGTGATCCTTGAGGATCATCTTACGAACTGTCTTCTTCTGATACTGATATACAGCATCATCGAGGTATCCGAGCCACTCCTCGTTCTCAGCATATCTTTCCTTGAACTGAGCCTTGATCTCGTCGATAGCCTTCTCTCTTGTCTGCTTATCGTCTGTGAATACAGCTACTTCCATCTGCTCAGGAGTAACAACTGTCTTCATATCCTCGAACATAGCTTCAGGAACTGCACAGCTCTGATACTCGAACTTAGGCTTTCCGCACTCAGCTACGATCTTATCTATAAATGCTATAACTGTCTGATTGATCTCATGACACTTGAAGATTGCTTCAAGCATTTTGTCTTCAGGAACAATGTTTGCTCCTGCTTCGATCATGATAACCTTCTCACGTGTTGAAGCAACTGTAAGCTGAAGGTCAGATACAGCATTCTGCTCCTGTGATGGGTTTACGATGAATTCGCCGTTGATGAGACCCATCTGTGTTGTTGCACAAGGTCCGTCGAACGGGATATCTGATATTGATGTTACAAGTGCAGAACCGATCATAGCAACAAGCTCAGGTCTTGCACATGGATCAACTGAAAGTACGAGGTTATCAAGTGTAACGTCATTACGAAGATCCTTTGGGAAAAGAGGTCTCATAGGACGATCGATAACTCTTGATGTAAGAACTGCGTTCTCGCTTGCCTTACCTTCTCTCTTGTTGAATCCTCCCGGGATCTTTCCTACTGAGTACATCTTCTCTTCATACTCAACTGAAAGTGGGAAGAAATCGATTCCTTCTCTTGGCTCCTTTGAAGCTGTAACTGTCGAAAGCACTACTGTATCACCGTAGTGAATGAGTGCAGCTCCGTTTGCCTGCTTACCTACTCTGTCGATGTCGACTCTGAGAGTACGTCCGGCAAGCTCCATTTCATACTGTTTAAACATATTGTTTCCTTTCCGGGCTTTGGCCCATGCATTATTTTTTTTGATTGCACGTGATCTATAAAACCTGATCATGCCAAAGCGAAACAACTGAAAGCAGTCCTTCATAAAAGTCACTTTTTACACCATAAATGAAAGGCGGTTTTCAGTAGTCTCGATTCAGCCTCGCACAATCCATAATATTCTAACACAATAGCATACCTGTTTCAACGCAAAATTAATACGGATATGAACAAAAAGTCCATATCCGTATTGGATTCTCTTATGAATTATCACGATTATTTAAACTGTGAAATGATCTCTTCCGAAATCTTCTCGACATCTTTTCCGTCCGTATCTATCCTTACATCAGCTGTTCTCATATATGCATGATATCTGACGCGGATCATATCGATTATTTTATCCTTCAGCTGCTGCTCCGAATCTGAATTCAGAAGCGGACGTCCCGTATCTCCCTTTACTCTTGTGAAGGTCTCTTCAGGAGATGCATAGAGATAGAATACTCTTCCCATTTCTTTAAGCAGCTTTGCATTTTTGTCTCTCAGAACCGCACCGCCGCCTGTGGCAACAACTGTATTATAGGCTTTTGCACCCAATTCTCTGATAGCAGTGGTTTCTATATTTCTGAAGGCTTCCTCTCCTCCTTCTTTAAAGATATCCGGAATCGAGCGTCCTTCTTTCTCAACTATATAGGCATCTATATCGATATAGTCCATTCCAAGTTTCTCGGCAAGAGCATGTCCGACTGTTGTCTTTCCCGCGCCCATATAACCTGTAAGTATCAGGTTATCACCATATACAGCCTTGCAGAGATTCATCCTTGCTTTTTCGACCACATCACTGCCGATCTCTGTTTCAGTCCAGTACTGATAAGCTATGATTCCCTGATAGAGAAGCATCAGAAGACCATTATCACATTTGATCCCGAGTGACTTAAGCTTATTTGTAAATGGAGTCTCCGCCGGATTATATACAAGGTCGAATCCATATGAAGCTCTCTTATAAAGCTCGTCATCATCCACCAGAAGTCCGTCACCGACCTTAAGTCCGAGTGATGTACACTGGAACATCAGATATCCTGATTCATCAACTTCTGCTTCAAGAGAAGAATCCGACACTGAAACCTCAACAGAATCTATATTATCAACGCTGATAGGAATAACTCCTCTTCTGCTTCCTATTACGTCCGCAAAAAGCTTATTCATCTCGTCTGACAGCTGAACGGCCTTTTCAAATGTCCTGTTAACAAGATAAACTCTTGATGCACCGTAATTGAGGAGCATTGCGATCACAGCTCTTGCTGCTCCTCCTGCCCCGAGTACAACTGCTGTACTTCCTTCTATCACGATACCTCTTTTCTGAAGCGCCATATAGAGTCCAGGCATATCGGTATTATAGCCCTTATAGCCCTTATCGGTTCTGACAAGCGTATTGACAGCTCCGATCCTTTCAGCCAATGGATCTATATCAGCAAGATACGGAATAACCGCTGACTTATAAGGCACAGTTACATTTAACCCCTTAATTCCGAGATTATATGCTCCCCTGACCAGCGCTTCTATTTCCGCCTGCTCCGAAATCGCATTTTTGCTTGCTTCATCAAATACATGAAAAGGAACATAGACCGCATTTCTTCCGGTCGCTTCACTTACAGTATTATGGATCACCGGAGAAAGCGTATGCTCTATCGGATGTCCCAATACGCCGATAACTTCAGTTTTTCCGTTTATCTTATTCATATATCTATTCCTTTAACTCATTCACGATCAACCCATATACATTTAAGAAAAAAGGCATGCACATGATGTGCATGCCTAATGTTTCGGAATTATTTACGAAGTCCGAGCTTCTGGATGATTGCTCTGTAACGTTCAATATCCTTTGACTTAAGATATGCGAGCATATTTCTTCTCTGTCCTACCATCTTAAGAAGTCCTCTTCTTGAATGATAGTCATTTGGATGAGCCTTGAAGTGCTCATTAAGGTCGTTGATTCTTGCTGTAAGAATAGCGATCTGTACTTCAGGTGAACCTGTATCGCCTTCCTTAAGACCATACTTAGCTACAAGCTCTTCCTTCATTTCCTTAGTAATCATCGTTACTACCTCCTAAAATAATTATGATACCCCGTTCGCCGGGTCAAGGTCGGAGTGTCCTCTGACTAAGCGACGGAATTCTGCCTTTTTCAAGGTCAGTGTTATTCTACACATAACACCCTATCCTGTCAAGTGAAAGATATTTCATACTTCAGTACACAAAAAGCTATCAAGCACCGGAATACAAAATATGTTTCATAATCAGAATACGAAGATGTTTCATGCTTCGGAATGACAAGACTTGAACTTGCGACCTCTAGACCCCCAGTCTAGCGTTCTACCACCTGAACTACATCCCGCAATACCATATATGAAATACGGCAATTATTTACTATATATATCAGTAAGTCTGTCCATACGGCTTACACTGTTGAGCATATAGAGATCTGCAATTGCAAGTGCGATCATTGACTCAACTACGACTACCGCACGAGGTGCGATTATCGGGTCATGACGTCCGTGGATTTCAATCTCTGTATCCTCGCCGTCCTTTGTAACAGTATTCTGTCTCTGATAAATAGATGGCGTAGGCTTAAAAGATACTCTGACGATAATGTCCGAACCATCGCTCATACCGCCGAGGATACCACCGGCATGGTTTGTCTCCTTTGTAACAGCTCCGTCCGACATTCTGAACTTATCATTATTTACAGAACCGACCGCTGAACTGACAGCACATCCGTCACCTATCTCAACCGCCTTGACTCCGCCGATTGACATTACAGCACCGGCAATCCTTGCATCGAGCTTATCGAACACAGGTTCACCGATTCCCGGCTTAAGGCCTGTTACTATACATTCAACCTCTGCTCCCGAAGAATCCTTCTTCTCGATAAGATCCGAGAGATATGCTTCTGCTTCGGCAGCCGCTATACAGTCCGGCATGAAAAGGCTGTTCCTCATTATTTCATTCTTATCAAAACGGCTTCTGTCTATCTCGACATTTCCGATCTTACTCACATAAGCTGTAAAGCTGACACCAAGCTTCTCAAGGATTTTCTCGGCTACCGCACCACCCATAACACGTCCGATTGTCTCTCTTCCTGACGACCTTCCGCCTCCGCGATGATCTCTGATTCCGTATTTCATCTGAAATCCGTAATCCGCATGTCCCGGACGATAGATATTCTCAAGATCCGAATAATCCTTTGAAATCTGGGACTGATTTTCAACCATCATGGAAATAGGTGTTCCGAGTGTTTTCCCCTCATAGACACCTGACATTATGTTAACTGCGTCTGCTTCACTTCTCTGGGTTGTAAACGCGGATTGTCCAGGGCGTCTCCTATTCAGAAAGCCCTGGACATATTCTTCGTTTATATCGAGTCCCGAAGGGCAGCCATCGATAACTGCTCCCACTGCTGCCCCATGGGACTCCCCCCACGTAGATATTCTTAATATTTCTCCAAAATTTGAACCGGCCATAATAATTCCTAAAACCTTTTATGTAATAATCTGTAATGTAATAATCTATAAAATTCCGGTCATGATCATTTATTTGATCAAGCTTCACCGGCTCTCGGATGAGCCTTGTCATAAACCTCTTTAAGCCTGCTTGTCTTACCCTTGAGGTAAACCTGCGTTGTCGAGATATCACTATGTCCCAGCATTTCCTGAAGACTTCTGAGATCTGCACCGTTGCTTACCATATGAGTAGCAAAACTATGTCTTATCATATGAGGTGTAATATCCTTATCTATACCTGCTTTCTTGGCATATGCCTTAAGCAGCTTCCAGAATCCCTGACGTGACATCTGACCACCCTTTACATTTGTAAAGAGATAATCCTGATCCTCGCACATTCCCGGTCTGACATCAGCGATATACTTAGCAAGTGCATACTTGGCTGCATTTTCTATCGGTATCATTCGTGATTTGTTTCCGTCATGGCATTCGATAAATCCCATCTGAAGATTAATATCCGTAATCTTAAGCGAAATAAGCTCTGTAACTCTGAGTCCTGTAGCATAAAGGAGCTCAAGCATAGCCTTATCCCTTATCTCCTTAGGAGAGTTGCCTGACGGCTGATCCAGAAGTGAACTTACCTCTTCAATAGTAAGTGTATCCGGAATCTTCTTCTCAACCTTAGGTGGATGAATTCCCTCCGCAGGATTTCCGCTTATCTTCCCTCTTTCAAGAAGATAGATGAAAAATGATCTTATGCTCGCAATATTCCTAGATACTGTAGCTGAACTAAAATCCCCATTCTCAAGTTCCAGCACATAAGATCTCACAGCTGTTGCATTCACTTCACTGACTGACTTAATCCCCCTTGCACCGAGAAAATCTCTCAATTTATAAAGGTCACGTCGATAAGACTGAACAGTATTGTTGCTGCTGTGCTTTGCATTTTGCAGATATTCTATGTAACCATCAATATCGTTTGTCACGTCCCTAACCCTCTCAGAAATTTTGTCGCGTAGGATTAGTATACTTTTTAATTAACATAATTTCAACAATTATTTTTTATGTAAATCAAGCGTAAACCCTTATAAATCAAGGCTTTCAGCAAAATCATGTGCCAATTTGTTACATAAGCACAAAATATTGTGTAATTTTTATTTAACATTTTTTTAATAATTTTCATTATTTTTTAATCAAACATGCACTTATATGCATATATCGCAAGAATTGTCTTGCTGTCATGTATAAATCCTCTGTTGATATAATCCAATGCCTCGTCAACCGAAAGCCTGATCACATCCATATATTCATCGCTGTCCCGATTTATACTTCCCTTTTCGCAGTCCGTTCCGATAAAGACCGCTGTCCGCTCGCTGAAGAGCCCTACAGACGCCACAATATAGTTGATAAATGTGAGCCTTCCGGGAATCAGCCCCGTTTCCTCTTCTGCTTCTCTCTTCGCGCAGCTGATGAAAGCCTCCATATCTTCAGGTGCTTCACCCTTTGTAAGAATATCAGGCGAGCCCGTTACATCACGCGGTTCCATACATCCTGCGGGAATTTCAACCGACTCTCCATCCAGCACCTGCCTGTACTGCTTTACAAAAACCAGCTTTCCTTCAGCATCAACAAGAAGAACGGCCGCACCGTTCCTGTTCTCAACATAATCATAATAGAGCTTCTCGCCATCAGGAGTCAGCATAGTGTCCTCATATACTTTAACTCTATGCCCTTCATATTTCAGAGTTCTATCTATTTTTTTTATACGTTTATCCATTTTTATAAACTCTACCGATTTTTAATCAGGCTCTGAACCCGGTGTAATCATTACCACTTTTCATTATCACCTTTAAGCTTTTCTAAGGTTAAATCCCCGGCTTCAGTAGCTTTCTTCTTAACATACTGCATGAGGCCTGTAACATTTATTTCACTCAGACCTCTGATTATCTGATCGATCGCAGCCTCTCCGTTATTAATCTGAAACTGCTTCATTAATTCATATCTGAGAATCCAGTTATTGAGTTTCTCATACTCAGCCATAATTTCAGCAGGCGTAGACTCATCAGCATAGTAAATAACCAGTGCAGACAGGTCTTTCATAATAAAGGTTCTGTCTAATCCGAAATCATTTAAAAATATATGTCTCAACGCGCAGCTGAGTGCAAATCTTGTTCTTGCCATAGTATCCTCCTCACTAATCGTTTCCAAAATATCATTTTCATTTTGTATCAAACTTATATTCATAAGCAAAACACTCTTTTCCTATCTGATCACAAAGCCTTCGCACATGTTGTAATACATGTTCGATATTCTGAGATCTTCCAGTTTGCTTCCTGCTTCTAACGCCTTTTCTACAGCACTGTAGATGGAACTGCAGCCGATAAGCTCCTTCCATAGATTATCGGTCTCATCTCCGTCACCGCCCATTCCCATACTGTATTCAAACAGCCGCTTGTCATACTTATCCGAACGCATGTAGAATGCGATTCCAGCACTTTTATCCTGAAGCTGATGTACCACCGGTGTCAGAACCATGTCGATTTCCGGAATATATAGACTGTCATCACGTCTCTCGGACTTAAATGCTATCCCTCCCGGAATTCCCTCGGTAAGCAGGAATTCCCCAACCTCATCAGGATTAGTAAAATCTATAATATCGTTTGCCATTTTTATTCTCCTGTTATGAAATGACCTTTGTCAAGAGGCAAACTCCAACTTACTTTTTTCTCTTGAACAGTCACATTTGTTTGTCTTTGACAGCATCTGGCAAGAGCCATTCTAACAGTCTCCGGCATGTAGCC